>Ga0335081_10000512_pt1 | contig 66032 bp, 66 predicted proteins | sample Lox_Sample_35_FD_206713 | JGI IMG/M metagenome (GOLD analysis project Ga0335081, IMG submission 206713) | Soil microbial communities from Loxahatchee National Wildlife Refuge, Florida, United States - Lox_Sample_3.5 | ecosystem: Environmental > Terrestrial > Soil > Wetlands | place: USA...
GGCGCAACATCGTGTGGTGCTGCGATCCGATGCATGGCAACACCATCGTGTCCTCGACCGGCTACAAGACACGCGCGGTTGACCGCATCCTCGCCGAGGTCAAAGGCTTCTTTGCCGCGCACGATGCCGAGGGCACCCATGCGGGCGGAATCCACGTCGAGATGACCGGGCAGGACGTGACCGAATGTATCGGCGGCGCGCAGGCGATCACGGAGAGCGGGCTCGCCGACCGCTATCACACGCATTGCGATCCGCGGCTCAATGCGAGCCAGTCGCTCGAGCTCGCGTTTCTCATCGCCGAGGCGCTGAAGCGCCGGCGCGTCGCCGAGACGCGGCGGCGGGCGGTCGCCGCGGCGGCGGCGTCCTAGGGGGTAAGTGGCCCGCGAGGATCGTCGTGCCATGAGCCTCGATCCCGAGCAGCTGCGCCGCCAGACCGACAGCTATTTCCTCCGCACCAAGGAGATTGTGCGCCGCTTCGGCGACCGCGAGGCGACCTACGCGCTCTTCATGCGGCGCCCGGTCATCTGCACGCCACGCCTCATGGTCGAGTTTCTTGAGGAAACGGCCCGCGAGCGCGGCACTGAGTTCGCGATCGAGCTCATGTACAAGGAAGGTGAATGGGTCGGCGCCGGCGAGCCGATGGTGTATCTCACCGGCTCGCTTTATCACCTCGTCGATCTCGAGACGGTCTATCTCCAGAAGCTTGGGCCGCCCTGTGTCGCCGCCTACAACGCTTACGCCATGTGCGTGGATCTGCCGCGCACGGCGTTCCTCGCGATGGACGCGCGCCACTGCGCCGGCGCCGAGATGGCGGAGATGATGGCCTATGCCGCGGCCGTCGGCTCCGATGCGGCGCGGCGCGAGGTGGGTGCCGTGGGGTTCACCGGCAACGCGACCGCGGCGACCGCGCATTTCTTCGGCAACGAAACAGGGCGCGGGACGATGCCGCACGCGCTCATCGGCTATGCCGGCTCGACCTTGCGCGCGGCCGAGATGTTCCACGAGACCTTTCCCGACGAGAACCTCACGGTGCTTGTCGATTATTTCGGCCGTGAAGTCACGGACGCGCTCGAAGTCTGCCGCCGCTTCCCCGATCTCGCGGCGGCAGGGAAGCTCGCCTTCCGCATCGACACGCATGGCGGCCGCTATGTGGAGGAGCTCGACCTGCAGCGCTCTTACGCCGTGCTCGAGAAGCACGCGCCGCGTGCCATCCGCTCCTACCGCAGCGAGCCGGAGCTGCGCTATCTCGTCGGCACCGGTGTCACCGCGGCCGCCGTCTGGCACGTGCGCCAGCGTCTCACCGAGGCGGGGTTTCCGGCGACGCGGATCGTCGCGAGCTCGGGCTTCACGCCGGCGAAATGCCGCATCATGGCGGTGGCGGACGCGCCAATCGACGTGGTCGGCACTGGCTCCTATCTCCCCGAGATCTGGACCGAGACTTATGCCACGTCCGATATCGTCGCCTATGACGGGGTGCCGCTCGTCAAGGCGGGCCGCGAGTTCCTGGTGAAGAAGCGCTAGGGGGCCGACGTGACAGCCCGCAACGCCACCATGTTCGACGGCAACCGCTTCAAGCTCGCGGTGTTCGGCTCGAACTGCTCGTCCGGGCGGGCTGCCACCAAGGTGCCCGAGCGCTGGGCCAACAGCTTCGCCGAGAACGTGCGTCTGGCTCAGCTTGCCGACGACATCGGCATCGAATGCATGGTGCCGATCGGGCGCTGGAAGGGCTATGGCGGCGAGACCAATTTCGAGGGCGCGACGTTCGAGACCATCACCTGGGCGTGCGGGCTTCTGGCGGCGACGAAGCGCATCACTGTCTTCGGCACTGTGCACGTTCCGATCTTCCCGCCCGTGCTCGCGGCGAAGCAGATCGTCACTGCCGACCATATCGGCGAAGGACGCTTCGGCCTCAACATCGTGTGCGGCTGGAACCAGGACGAGTTCGACATGTTCGGGCTCGACCAAGACATACACGACGACCGCTATGCGCGCGGCAAGGAATGGCTCGACGTCATCCTGCGCATCTGGGGCGAGGACGCGCCGTTCGACTATGCCGGCAGCTACTACAAGCTCAAAGGCGTCGAGGGGCGGCCTATGCCGTGGGCCGGGCAGCGACCGATCCTGATGAATGCCGGCAATTCGCCCACGGGGCGCAAGTTCGGCGCCGATAATTGCGACATGGTGTTCGATCAGCCGCATGCGCTCGACCGCGCGAAGGAGCGCATCCTCGAGGTGCGCGCGTGGGCCAAGGCGCGCGGCGCAGCGGTGCAGGTGTTCACCTCGGGCGCCATCGTCTGCCGCCCGACGCAAAAGGAGGCCGACGAGTATTTCCGTCATTTCGCCGTCGAGGAGCGCGACAACGGCGCGATCGACCGCATGTTCAGCCTTTATCTCAATCCCGCGAACCAGCGCACCATGACGCGCGAGGAGATCGAGAAGCTGCGCGCGCGCTATGGTGCGGGCTATGGCGGGCTCTTGGCCGTGGGCGATCCAGACGTCGTCGCGCGTGAGTTGCAGAAGCTCACCGAGGCGGGCTTCGACGGCTTCTGCTTCAGCTTCGTCAGCTATAACGACGAACTTCCATATTTCGCGCAGGAAGTGATCCCGCGCCTCGAGCGCATGGGCCTGCGCGTGCCCGCGCGCTGAAGGCGCGGAAATTTGACGGCACTGGGCCGCCTTGATCTACCTCAAGGCTTAGCCGTGCTGATTGCGTTTAGTTGGACGCATCATGACTCGGCATCATCGGGAAATTCCTGGCACGCCGATCTTCGATGGCGAGGCGGCCGCACGGGGGTATGCCCTCAACCGCATGTGCTTCTCATTCAATAGCGCTGCGAACCGCGCGTCCTTTCTCGCCGACGAGGATGGTTACTGTGCGAAATACGGACTGTCGCCGGAGCAGCGCGATGCGGTGCGCAAGCGCGACGTGCTCGCCTTAATCGAGGCCGGCGGCAACATCTATTACCTCGCGAAGCTTGCCGGCATCTTCGGGTTGGGCGTGCAAGATATTGGGGCGCAGCAGACCGGCATGAGCGTCGAGGCGTTCAAGGCGAAGCTTTTGGCAGCAGGAGCCTGACCATGGCACGGATCGTCGGCGGCCTTGCCACGTCTCATATCCCTTCGATCGGTGTCGCAATCGCAAAAGGGCTGCAGAGCGAACCCTATTGGCGGCCGTTCTTCGACGGTTTTCCGCCAGCACGCGCCTGGCTCGAGCGCCAGAAGCCGGATATCGCCGTGGTGATCTACAATGACCACGGCCTCAATTTCTTTCTCGATAAGCTGCCGACCTTTGCCGTGGGCGCGGCGGCGGAATATCAACATGCGGACGAAGGCTGGGGACTGCCTGTCTCGCGGCCGTTCGCCGGAGACACCGATTTCTCCTGGCACTTGATTAATAGTCTCGTTGATGACGAATTCGATGTGACGACCTGCCAGGAAATGCTGGTCGATCATGCCTTCACCATTCCGATGTCGCTGTTTTGGGCGGGAAATCGCCCGTGGCCCGTGCGCACGGTTCCGATCGCGGTCAATACTGTGCAGCATCCGTTGCCGTCGCCGGCGCGTTGCTTCAAGCTCGGCCAGACAATCGGCCGCGCCATTCGATCCTACGATAAGGCCGTGAAGGTCGTGGTGATCGGCACCGGCGGCCTGTCGCATCAGCTCGACGGTACGCGCGCGGGCTTCATCAACAAGGAGTTCGATCTGATGTGTCTCGGCGCGCTGCCGCATCAGCCGGAGGTTCTGACGGAATATTCGATTCTCGACCTCGTCGAACTTGCGGGCGCGCAGGGCGTGGAGTTCGTCAATTGGCTTGCGATGCGTGGCGCCCTTGGCGATCCCGTGACGGAGATTCACCGCAACTACCACATCCCGATCTCCAACACCGCGACAGGTTTGATGGTGCTGGAGTGCCCATCCTGAGATGCCGGGATTCGCCTTGGCGCATTCTCAATCGCCTGGTCACAACTGCCGTGGCTATTTGACGACGCTAGCCCTCCTTCCTACTTTCGAGGAAGGATGACCGACCGCCTTTCGATCGCCATCGCCCAGCTCGATCCGACCGTGGGCGACATCGCCGGCAACATCGCGAAGCTCGATGCGGCGCGCGCGGAAGGCGCGCGGCTGGGCGTCGATCTCGTCGTGGCGTCGGAGCTTTTCGTCGCGGGCTATCCGCCGGAGGACCTGGTGTTGAAGCCCGCCTTCGTCGCGGCCTGCCAGAACGCCGCGCAGGAGTTCGCGCGCGCGACCGCCCAGGGGCCGGGTGTGCTCTTCGGCTGCCCGTGGCGCCAGGACGGCAAGGTCTACAACGCCGTCGTCCTGGCCGAGGGCGGCCGCGTCGCCGCGCTCCGCTTCAAGCACGATCTGCCGAACTATGGCGTCTTCGACGAGAAACGCGTCTTCGCAGCCGGGCCTGCACCTGGCCCCATTCCGTTCCGCGGCGTGCGGCTCGGCGTGATGGTGTGCGAGGATATGTGGTCGATGGATGCGACCGAATGCTTGAGCGAATCGGGCGCCGAACTCCTCGTCGTCATCAACGGCTCGCCGTTCGAGACCGATAAGCGCGACGAGCGCATCGAGCTTGCGGTGGCGCGCGTCAAGGAGAGCGGCCTGCCGCTCCTTTACGTGAACCAGGTCGGGGGGCAGGACGAGCTTGTGTTCGACGGCGCATCCTTCGCGCTCGATGCGGCGTGCACGCTGAAAGTCCAGGCGCCGTGCTGGCGCGAGGCGCTCCTTGTGTCCGAGTGGCGGCGCGAAGCCGAGGGCTGGACCGTTGCGGAGGGTGCGCTGGTGCCGCCGCCGGAAGGGACGGAGGCGTTCTACGAGGCACTCGTGCTGGGCCTGCGCGACTATGTGCGCAAGAACCGCTTCCCCGGTGTCGTCCTCGGGCTTTCGGGCGGTATCGATTCGGCGCTCACGGCGGCGCTCGCAACCGATGCATTGGGCGCCGAGCAGGTCCATTGCGTGATGATGCCGTCGCCCTATACCTCGCGCGAAAGCCTCGAGGATGCGGCGCTTGTCGCAGAACTCCTCGGCACGGAACTGCGCTCGATCGACATCGGCCCGGCGATGGCCGCGATGGACGCGATGCTGAAGCCCTCCTTCGAGGGGCGCGCGCCCGACATCACGGAAGAGAACATCCAGTCGCGCGCGCGCGGTATGACGCTCATGGCGCTCTCCAACAAGTTCGGCTGGATGGTCTTGTCGACCGGCAACAAGTCGGAGATGTCGGCGGGCTATGCGACGCTCTATGGCGACATGTGCGGCGGCTATGCCGTCTTGAAGGACGTCTACAAGATGTCGGTGTTCGAGCTTTCGCGCTGGCGCAACGAGCGTCGCACGCCTGGCATGCTCGGCCCCGCGGGCCGCGTCATGCCGGAGCGCGTCATCACGAAGCCGCCGTCGGCGGAGTTGAAGCCCAACCAGAAGGACGAGGACACGCTGCCGCCCTACGCGGTGCTCGACGATATTCTGCAATGCCTCGTCGAACATGAAATGACGGTGCCTGAGATCGTCGCGCGCGGCCACGCGGAGGCGACGGTGCGCATGGTGTGGCGGATGCTCGACCGTGCCGAATACAAGCGCCGGCAGGCACCGCCCGGCGTCAAGGTGACGCGCCGCGCCTTCGGGCGCGACCGCCGCTATCCCATCACCAACATTTTCCAGGACGAGGGCCCGGTTCCGACGACCGAGCCCGGTGAGACGCCGCGCGCCCCCGCGCCACAGCCCGGCTGAGGCGTCGTGCTTCATCTCACCAACACGCTTACCCGGCGCAAGGAGGCATTCGCGCCGCTCGATCCCAAATCCGTGCGCATGTATGTGTGCGGGCCCACGGTCTACGACCTGCCGCATATCGGCAACGCGCGGCCGGTCATCGTGTTCGACGTGCTCTACCGCCTGCTGCGCCGGACCTATGGCGTCGCGCACGTGCGCTATGTGCGCAACATCACCGACGTCGACGACAAGATCAACGCTGCCGCGAAGGCCGCCGGCATTTCGATCCGCGAGCTCACTGAGCGCACGGCAAAGGAATTCCATGCTGATGCCGATGCGCTCTTGACGCTGCCGCCCGATGCCGAGCCGCGCGCGACTGACTATGTCGCGCCGATGATCGCCATGATCGAGCGCCTCATTACCAAGGGCCACGCCTACGAGGCGGAGCGCCACGTGCTCTTCGCGGTCGGCAGCCTCGCGGACTACGGCCGCCTTTCGCGCCGTTCGCGCGACGAGCTCGTGGCCGGCGCGCGGGTCGAGGTCGCGCCCTTCAAGCGTGATCCCGCCGATTTCGTGCTGTGGAAGCCGTCGTCCGCGGACCAGCCGGGATGGGACAGTCCGTGGGGGCGCGGCCGTCCGGGCTGGCACATCGAATGCTCGGCCATGGGCGAGGCGCTCCTCGGCGAGACCTTCGACATTCACGGCGGCGGGCTCGATCTGATCTTCCCGCACCACGAGAACGAGATCGCCCAGAGCGTCGCCGCGCACGACGGCAAGCCCTTGGCGCGCTATTGGCTCCACAACGGCTTCGTCACCGTCAACGGCGAGAAGATGGCGAAGTCGGAAGGGAATTTCGTGACGATCCGCGACGTGCTTGCCGAGGCGCCGGGCGAGGCCGCACGCTACGCCATCCTGACCGCACATTATCGCGACCCGCTCGACTGGACGGGCGAGCGCCTCTCGCAAGCGCGCCACGCGCTCGACCGCTTTTATCTGGCGCTGCGCGGCGGTCCGGCGCCGGCGGCGGCCCCGCCCGATCCGCGCGTGCAAGGCGCGCTCGACGACGATTTGAACACGCCCCTTGCCTTGGCGGCGCTGCACGAGCTTCTCGCGGAGCTCAACAAATCCGGCGATGCCGCGCGTGCACGCCTCAAAGGTGCGCTGGTCGCGAGCGGCGCGCTCATGGGCCTCTTGCAGCAGGATCCCGAAGCCTGGCTCAAAGGCGACGCCGAAGGGGCCGAAATCGACGCGCTCGTGGCAAAGCGCACCGCTGCGCGCGCCGCGCGCGACTTTGCCGAGGCCGACCGCATTCGCGCCACGCTCGCCATCCGCGGCGTCGTGCTGGAGGATGGTCCGGGTGGCACGACTTGGCGCCGGGCGGGGTAGGGGGCCACTCGAAAAATCAGCGTCCGCTCGCTAGTCTCCGCCGATGGCGGGCGAGCGCATCTATCTCTACGACACGACCCTGCGCGACGGCGCGCAGACGCAAGGCGTCGATTTCGGCGTCCCCGACAAGATCGCAATTGCGCGCGAATTGGACCTGCTCGGCATCGACTATATCGAGGGCGGCTGGCCCGGTGCCAATCCGACCGACGATGCCTTTTTCGCCAAAGCTCCGGCGCTTGCGCGCGCGAAGATTGCTGCCTTCGGCATGACGCGGCGGAGTGGACGCAGCGCTGCCAACGATCCCGGCCTTGCCGCCGTGCTTTCCTCCGGCGCCAAGGTCGCGACGCTCGTCGGCAAGACCTGGGATTTCCACGCGCAGGTGGCCTTGGGCGTGAGCCTCGCCGAGAACGTGGCGATGATCGGCGAGTCCGTCACGCACGCAGCGAGCCGCCTCGACGAGGTCATGTTCGACGCCGAGCATTTCTTCGACGGCTACAAGGCCAATTCCGGCTTTGCATTCGATTGCCTCAAGGCGGCGCATGATGGCGGCGCGCGCTGGCTCGTGCTCTGCGACACGAACGGCGGCACGCTGCCCGAGGAGGTCGAGCGCATCGTGGCGGCGGTGGCCAAGTCCATTCCGGCCGACAAGATCGCGATCCACTGCCACAACGATACCGGCAATGCGGTCGCGAATTCGCTGGCCGCGGTGCGCGCCGGCGCGCGCCAGATCCAGGGCACGGTGAACGGCCTGGGCGAGCGCTGCGGCAACGCCAATCTCGTGACGCTTATCCCGACGCTCGCGCTGAAACTGGGCTACCGCACCGGCGTCGATGAGGCCGGGATGAAGCGCCTGACGCATATCTCGCGCTTCCTCGACGAGCGCTTGAACCGCCCGCCCGACCGCCACGCGCCCTATGTCGGCGAGGCGGCGTTTGCGCACAAGGGCGGGCTTCATGTCTCTGCGGTCGAGAAGGACCCGCGCTCCTACGAGCATATCGATCCTGCGCTCGTTGGGAACCGCCGCCACGTCGTCGTGTCCGACCAGGCCGGCAAGGCGAACCTGCTGGCGCGGCTCAGGGAGCTCGACATCGCGGTCGAGCCCGACCATCCGAAGCTCGGCACGCTTCTCGACGAGGTGAAGGCGCGCGAGTTCGCGGGCTATGCCTATGACGGCGCCGAGGCGAGCTTCGAGCTTCTGGCGCGGCGCACGCTCGGTTCGGTGCCGGAATATTTTCGGCTGCAGAGCTTTCGCGTTCTCGACGAGCGGCGCTGGAACGCCAAGGGCGACCTCATCACGTTGAGCGAGGCGACGATCAAGGTGAACGTCGCCGGCCGCCAGGTGATGACCGTCGCCGAAGGGAATGGCCCGGTCAATGCGCTCGACGCGGCGTTGCGGAAAGCGCTCATCGAGAACTTCCCGGAGGTCGATGGCATCCGCCTCACCGACTACAAGGTGCGCATCCTGACGCCGCAGGACGGAACTGGCGCCGTGACGCGCGTCATGATCGAGACCGCCGGCGAACACGAGACCTGGTCGACCGTCGGCGTTTCGACCAACGTCATCGACGCCTCCTACAACGCGCTCCACGACAGCCTCACCTACCGGCTCTTCCGTTCCGGCCGGACGGCATAGACCCGTGGCCGGCACCGACCGCCGCCGCCACAGGCTCTCGGGCGGCCCTGCCATCGTCCTGGTCGCGCCACAGCTCGGCGAGAACATCGGCACCGCGGCGCGCGCCATGTTCAATTGCGGCTTGACCGACCTGCGCCTCGTGCGCCCGCGCGACGGCTGGCCGAGCAAAAAGGCCGAGGCCGCGGCGAGCGGCGCCGACATGGTGCTCGAGCGCGCGCGCCTCTTCGACACGGTCGAGGACGCGATTGCGGGGCTGCGTCGCGTCTACGCCACGACCGCGCGCGACCGCTACATGGTGAAGCGCATCGTCACGCCGCGCGCGGCGGCGGGCGAGATCCGCGCGTTGATGGCGGCGGGCGAGGCGTGCGGCATCCTTTTCGGGCCGGAGCGCACCGGTCTATTGAACGAGCACATCGCGCTTGCCGACACGGTGCTGAACGTGCCGCTCAACCCCGCCTTCTCGTCGCTCAACCTGGCGCAGGCCGTGCTTCTCGTCGGCTATGAATGGTTCGCGAGCGCCGACGACACCCCGCCTTCGCGCCTCGTTACCGGCCATTCGAAGCCGGCGACGAAGGAGCGCCTCATCCGCTTCTTCGAGCATCTCGAGGAGGAGCTCGACCGCAACGGCTTCATGCGCGACCCGGAAAAGCGCCCCAGCATGGTCCGGAACCTGCGCAACCTCTTCCAGCGCGCGGAATGCACCGAGCAGGAATTAAGGACGCTCCACGGCGTCGTCACCTCGTTCGCGGGGCCGCGGCGAAGGAAGGAGTAGTTCTGCAGCTTGCGCGGGTGAGAAATTTTGGGGGAAACATGCGGAAGTTGCTGGCAACTGTCATGACGCTGGTCTGCCTCGCGGGATGCGGCGGCACCAAGCAATTCGTCAAAACCTATCCGGGGCCGGACTTGCCTCCGGAGCAGCTTGCCTTGGTGAAGCCCGTCGTGGGCGTCGACGTGCTTTCCGTTGACGGCAAGAGCAGCTACGCCGCGCGGACGCAGCTTTCGGTTGGCTATGCGGATGTTGATATGGCGGTGATGCCGGGCCGGCATAGATTCCTGGTGGCGATGCGGACCGTCAATGCTTACTCGGTTGGCGCGCTGACGATCGAGCTCGACGCCCAGCCCGGGCACAAATACATCATTACCGGTTCCCCCGACAGCCCGAACCGGTTCAAGCCGATCTTCGAAGACGTTACTGACAAGCCGGATCGCTACTGCGCGCAGGCCGGTGCGAGAAACTTCACAGGCTGCAGCAACGTCGTATTCAAGTGAGCCTGAACGGACTTGCGGCAACGGCGAAAGCGCGTGAGTATTTGCGCTTGGAGGCAATCCGGGCGCCGCCGGCCGGCATGAGAAAGGGACGACTCGATGCTCCCGAAACCCGAATCCGCCTGCTTCGTGATCGCCGACATCTCCGGCTACACCACCTTTCTCGCCGGCGTCGAGCTCGACCATGCACACGACATCATCGCCGACGTGATGGACACGGTGGTGAAGTGCCTGCGCCCGCCCTTCAGGCTCGCCAAGTTCGAGGGTGACGCCGCCTTCTTCTATGCGCTCACCGAGAAGATCGACGGCTCGGTTCTGCAGGACGCCATCGAGTCAGCGTATTTCGCGTTCCGGAAAAGGCTCCGCACCATCAAACAGGCAACTTCATGCGAGTGCAGCGCCTGCAGGCGGATGCAGCAGCTCGACCTGAAATTCGTGGGCCATCATGGCGAGTTCATCAAGCACAAGATGGCTGGTCGAGATGAGCTTGCCGGCAGCGACGTCATTCTCGTTCATCGTCTTCTTAAAAATGCGGTAAGCGACAGCCTCGGCGGCCATGCTTACGCCCTCTATTCCGACCTCTGCGTCCAGGCGATGGGAATCGATCCAATCGCACAAGGTCTCGTCGAGCACCGGGAGTCGATCGACGTCATCGGCGAAGTGAAGTGCTGGGTGCGCGATCTCGAAGTGGCATGGGCGAAGGAAACCGCGGATCAGAGGGTCGAGGTGACCCGAGACAAGGCGGCAAGCGTGATCGAGTTCGATATCGCTGCTCCGCGCCCGATCGTGTGGGAGTATTTTACGCTGCCGAACCTCCGGCCGAAATGGCGGGGCGCCGACGAAGTGCGCGAGACCTCGGCCAATGGTCGCCGCGGCGTTGGCACCACCAATCACTGCATGCATGGTCCGCACGCTGTTATCGAAGAGGTGCTCGACTGGCGTCCGTTCGATTACGTGACGTTGTCGACGCTGTTGCCCATGCCAGATGCGCCCAAGCTGATGCTCACCTACGCTTTCCTGGAAATGTCGGACAACGGCACGCACGTCGAGATTCGTGTCGGCAAGCCCAAGCCCAAAGACGTCGCGTTCCTCGAAAAGGTCGGCCCGGAATTCCAGAAGGTCATCACCCAGGAAGTCGCGGTCCTCCGAACCATGATCGAAGGACAGAGCGATCCTTCCGAGGAGCCGGCCCTGCCGATTTCGGCGGGCCGCTTTCGGACCCAGCCGGTCCGCGCGCATTGACCGGCACCACCCCGGTCCCAATTGACTTCCCGCCCTTCGCCCCTATAGTGCGCCGCTTCCACCGCCTATCGACGGACAGGGTATGAGCGTCAACCGCGCAGGGTCGAAGTACAAGATCAACCGCCGCCTCGGCGTCAACCTCTGGGGCCGCAGCAAAAGCCCGCTCAACCGCAACCGCGACTACGGCCCCGGCCAGCACGGGCAGCGCCGCAAGAAGCCGTCGGACTTCGGCACGCAGCTCATGGCGAAGCAGAAGCTCAAGGGCTATTACGGCAATATCGGCGAGCGCCAGTTCCGCAAATACTACGACGAGGCACGGCGCAGGAAAGGCGATACGGGCGATCACCTTGTGGCCCTCCTGGAGCGCCGGCTCGACTGCGTCGTCTACCGCCTCAAGTTCGCGCCGACGCCGTTTGCGGCGCGCCAGTTCGTCAATCACGGCCACATCCGCGTCAACGGCCGCCGCGTCACCATCCCCTCATATCTCGTCAAGGACGGCGACGCGATCGAAGTGCGCGATCGCTCGAAGCAGATGGCCGTGATCCTCGAGGCGTCCAAATCGACCGAGCGCGACGTGCCCGATTACCTCGAGGTCGATCACGACGCGATGAAGGGCAAGTTCCTGCGCGCGCCCAAGCCCACGGACGTGCCTTATCCGGTGCCGATGAACCCCAGTCTCGTGGTCGAGTTCTACTCGCGCTAAGGCGCCTCGAGCGTCGCCCCGAATATTTCGGCGAACCCCGCGCGGCCCTTCTCGGTGATAGTGAGGGCGCGTCCGTCGCGCTGACGCTCGACCCAGTCGAGGTCAAAGGCGCGCGTCGCAATCGCGGCGCCGACCGCGCCGCCCAGATGCGGTCGCCGCTCGGTCCAATCGAGGCACGGCCGGCAAAAGGCACGCCGCGCGCGCCGCGCCTCGGCGATCCCGGCGCCGAACTGGTCGAGGAAGCGGACGCCGCGCTCGGTCACCTCGCCGCCATCCTCGCCCAGGACGATATGGCCCTCGCGCATGAGTGCGTCGGTCAGCGCCACGCCAAGCTTGCCGGCCAAGTGGTCGTAGCAGGTGCGTGCCGCGCGCAGTGCATCGTCGGCGCGCGAGTGCGGGCGATGGCGCGGAGGACCTGCGGCGGCCACCGCCATGATGCTCTCGAGCATATGGGCGACAGCGGCGTTGGCGAGCCGGTAGTAGCGGTTGCGGCCTTGCTTCATGGCCGTGACGAGCCGGCCCTCTTCGAGCCGCGCCAGGTGCCCGCTCGCGGTCGGCCCCTTGACGCCGGCGAAGAAGGCGAGCTCACCCGCCGTGCGCGCGCGCCCGTCAAAAAGCGCCGTCAGCATCGCGGCACGTGCCGGATCGCCGGCGAGTGCCGCCACCGCGGCGAGATCAAGTGTTCCGTGCATGCTCCGAATCTAACGCTCGTGGCGGGCGTCTGACACCCGGAAACACTTCGGTCGGGACCGATGTATTCGCGGCGGAAACGGGCGCGGCAAGGGGCCAAGTTGGGGATGGCACAACCCGCATCCGCGAGGGAACAATGATGGGAATGTCCCCAACCCGCCGCAGCGCGCCTGCAATCTCGGCGCCGCTGATCCTCTTCATCACTTGTCTCGGCTGCTTCACGGCGCAGATCGACACCTCCGTGGTGACGCTCGCGCTGCGCCGCATGGGCGATGCGCTCGGGATGGGCGTCGCTGGGCTGCAGGCGGTGGTCGATTCCTACAACGTCGCCTATGCGAGCTTCCTGCTCACGGGTGGCACGCTCGGCGACCTCTATGGGCGCCGGCGCGTGCTGCTCATGGGCTTCGCGCTCTTTGCTTTGGGCTCGGCCGCGAGCGGAGTGGCGCCAGGGCCGGGTCTCCTCGTCGCCGGCCGCGCCGTGTCCGGGCTCGGCGCCGCGCTTCTGGTGCCGACCTCGCTCGCGATCCTCGCCGTGGCCTATCCCGAGCCGGCGCGGCGCGGGCGCGCCATCGGCATCTGGGCCGCTTGCAACGGCCTTGCCTTCGCGGTCGGTCCGACGGTCGGCGGCTGGCTCGTCGACGCCGGCGGCTGGCGCAGCATCTTTCTCGCGATCGTGCCGGTGGGCGCGCTGGGCCTCGCGCTCGCCTGGACGTCGATCCCGGACTCGCGTGATCTTGGGGGCCGCCGCCTCGATCTTCCGGGCCAGGTGCTCGCGATTTCCGCCCTGGCCGCGCTCACACTCGTTGCGATCGAGGCGCCGCACTGGGGCTGGCTCGCGCCGGCGACGCTTGCGGCGGCGGCGGTCTTCCTCGTCGCGGGATTCGTCTTTGTCATGGTCGAGCGGCGCACGCCGGGCGCGATGGTGCCGCTCGATCTTCTGGCACGGCCGCGCCTTTCGACGTCGATGGCGGTCGCGTTCTGCATGACCTTCGGCATGTATGGCATGCTGTTCCTCATGCCGCTTTATCTGCAGCTCGCGCGCGGCGACAGCGTATTCGTGGCGGGGGCGGAATTGCTGCCGCTGTCGCTGACCTTCTTCGTCGTGTCGAGCGCGTCAGGGCCGCTCGCGGCACGCGTCGGCCGTCGCGCGATGATGATGGCCGGCCAGAGCTTCATGGGATTGGGTCTTGTCGGATTGATCCTCGCCGTGCCGGGCAAGGCGCTTCTGCCGCTCGAGCTGGCCATGACGGTGGTTGGGCTGGGGCTCGGCCTCAACACCGGCCCGGTCATGACGGAAGCCGTGTCGAGCCTCAGCGAGGTGCGTTCCGGCACCGCTTCGGGCCTCACCAACACGGCGCGCATGGTGGGCGCGACCTTGGGCGTCGCGATCCAGGGGGCCGTATTTGCCGCGCTCGGCGGCATGATTGCGGGGCTCGGGCCTGCGCTCGGCGTTGGCGCGGCCGCGGAATTCCTCGGCGCCCCCATCGCCTGGGGCCTGGCCGCGCGGCGCCTTGTACCCGAGCCCGGGTGAGGGCGAGCCGCAAAGCCGCTATGCTCGTGCAGCGCGCAAAGAACAGCCGGGGGCCGCCATGCTGTGGCTGCAACTCGCCATTATCCTGCTGCTCATTCTTCTCAACGGCTTTTTCGCTCTGGCCGAGATGGCGGTGGTGTCGGCCCGGCCGGCCCGCCTCCAGCACGCCGCCGAGACGGGGCGCCGCGGCGCCAGGGCTGCGCTCGAGCTGAAGCGCGATCCCGGCCGCTTCCTTTCCACGGTGCAGGTCGGCATCACCTTGATCGGCGTGCTCGCGAGCGTGTTCGGCGGCGCGACGCTCGCCGATTCCGTCGCGCAAGAGCTCGCGCGCATCCCCGGCTGGCGCGCCTATGCGTCATCGCTCGGCTTCGCGTTCGTGGTGTTGTTCATCACCTATGTGACGCTGATCCTCGGCGAGCTGGTGCCGAAGCGCATCGCGCTCGGCCGGCCGGAAGCGTTCGCCCGGCGGCTTGCCGGGCTGCTGCGGACGATGGCGCGGGTCATCGCCCCTGTGGAGTGGTTCCTGAGCGCGTCGAGCAACCTTGTCCTTGCGCTCGTGCCCACGCGTGGTGCGGAGCCCGCTCCGGTGACGGAAGAGGAGATCACCCTCATGCTGCGCGAGGCGACCGCCGCCGGGCAGTTCGAGGCGGGCGAGACCGCAATCGTGCAGATGGCGCTGCGTATGGGCGACCGCCGCATCGGTGCGATGATGACGCCGCGCACCCAGGTCGAATGGCTCGACCTCGGCGACGATGAGGCCGAGAACCGCGGCAAGATCCGCGCCAGCGACTATTCGCGCTTTCCCGTGGTCGAGGGGCCGGCGCACCAGATCATGGGTATCGTCCAGGTCAAGGACCTGCTGACGCAGATGCTTTCCGACAAGCCGTTCGACATCCGCCTCGCGCTGCGGCCGCCGCTCTATATGCCGGACACGGTGACCGCGCTGCGAGCGCTCGAGCTTTTCCGCGAGCGCGGCGAGCCGATGGCGCTCGTCATCGACGAGTACGGCGCTTTCGAGGGCGTTTTGACGCTCCACGACATCCTGCAGACGCTGGTCGGCGACATTGTCGTTCCGGGCGAGGCCGGATCCGCCGCGGTGGTGCGGCGCGACGACGGCTCGTGGCTCGTCGACGGCATGCTGCCGATCGACGAGGTGCGCGACCTTACCGGGCTCGCCGAAATCCCGGGCTCCGAGAGCGGCGATTTCCATACCCTCGGCGGCTTCCTCATGGCGCGCGTCAACCGCATTCCCATCGTCGGCGACCGCGTCGTCCTCGATGGCTACCGGTTCGAAGTGGTCAGCATGGACGGGCGTCGTGTCGATCGCGTGCTCATCACTCCACCCAAGAAGGCCAAGGCGCCGTCATGACGAAATTCGCCCCGATCTTTCTCTCGCACGGCTCGCCCATGCTTGCGCTCGACGCGGGCGAAAGCGGCCGCTTCTGGGCGGAGCTTGCGCGCTCGCTGCCGCGGCCCGAGGCGGTGCTGTGCGTCTCCGCGCATACCATGACCGAGGCGCCGCTCGTCGGGTCATCGCCCGCGCCCGAGACCATCCACGATTTCTACGGTTTCCCCGCGCCGCTCTATGAACAGCGCTACACGACCGCGGGCGCGCCCCAACTCGCGCGCCGCGCCGCGGCGCTCCTCGACGCAGCCGGCATCCCGTGCGCGATCGATCCCGAGCTCGGGCTCGACCACGGCGCGTGGGTTCCGCTTCGTGCCATGTATCCCGAGGGCATTCCGGTCGCGCCGGTCGCGGTGCAGCCCTATCGCGACGCCCACTGGCATTGCCGCCTGGGCCGCGCGCTCGCGCCGCTCGCCGACGATGGTGTGCTGATCGTCGGCACCGGCGGTGCCGTCCACAATCTTCGCGTGATGGACCGCCGCGAGCGCATGGCACCGCCGGACTGGGCGCGGAACTTCGACGAGTGGCTCGCGGCGACGCTCGCCGCCGGTTCCGAGGACGAATTCCTCGATTGGCAGAACCGCGCGCCCGAGGCGCGCATGGCGCATCCGACGCCCGAGCATTTCCTGCCGATTTTCGTCGCTTACGGTGCGGCGGGTTCTGGCGCCAAGGGCACGCGCATCCACCAGGGCTTCACGCTCGGCAGCCTGAGCATGGCGGCCTATCGCTTCGAGGCGTGACTTGCCGCGATGAATGCCGATATTCCGCGTGAGCGAATGGAGGCATCTGTGGCAAGCAGTCCCGAAGTGGTCGCTTCGCCCTTTCATCGCGACGAGCTTGAGGCGCAGCGGCGCGCTGGCGGGGGCCCGCGCGGCGCGTCCGTCCGAACGTTCATGCCGGACCAGCACCGCAGTTTCTTCGCGCTGTTGCCTTACCTCGTGATCGGAGTCGCCGACGAGCGGGGCTGGCCCGTAGCTTCGATGCTGACGGGCGAGCCCGGTTTCGCACATTCGCCTGACCCCGCCACGCTCCGCATCGACGCTGTTCTGGATCGGGGCGATCCGGCTTCCTTCGCACTCCGTGCCGGGCAGGAGATTGGGATTCTCGGCATCGATTTCGCAACACGTCGCCGTAATCGTGTGAATGGCATGATCGCCGCACTCGATGCGACCGGCTTCACCGTCGCCGTGCGCCAGAGTTTCGGCAACTGCCCGCAATACATTCAGCAGCGAACGGTCCTCCGAGTACCGCCGACGCAGCCCTCGGAAGCTGCGCGCGTCCTTACGGCGCTCGATGGACGGACGCGCAGTCTGATTGCGGGCGCGGACACCTTCTTCGTTGCAAGCCGCTCCGGAGCGGACGGCGGTGCGCTGGGCGGAGCCGATGTGTCGCACCGCGGCGGACGGCCCGGCTTTGTCCGTGTCGAGGGCGACCAGCTGACAATCCCGGATTTCAGCGGCAACCGCTACTTCAACACCCTAGGCAATCTATTGGGCGAACCGCGTGCGGGCCTGCTTTTCGTCGATTTCGAGACCGGCGATGTGCTGCAGCTTCAGGGCCGCGTCGCGATTGATTGGAGCAAGGACGCTGCGCGTGCGGTTGAGGGCGCAGAGCGGCTATGGCGTTTCGATGTTGCGCGCGCCTGGTACCGCCCGTCGGCGTTGCCGCTGCGCTGGTCGTTCGTTGGATATTCGCCGGTGGCCTTGCGGACCGGAACGTGGGGCTAGGCTGCCCTCACGCGCGGACGGGGATGCCCTTTTCCTCGAACAGGTCCTTCAATTCGCCCGCCTCGTACATCTCGCGGATGATGTCGCAGCCGCCGACGAACTCGCCCTTCACGTAGAGCTGCGGGATCGTGGGCCAGCTCGAGAAATCCTTGATGCCCTGGCGCACGGCCGGATCGGACAGCACGTCGATGCCTTTGAACTTGATGCCGAGCTGCGTCAGGATCTGCACCACCGCCGCCGAGAATCCGCATTGCGGAAAGACCGGCGTTCCCTTCATGTAGAGCACGACCTGATGGGCGGATATGTCCTGCTTGATGCGGTCGATGGTGGTGGTGTCGGTCATGTGAAAATCCTCTGGTTCAGTCCTCGGGCACGCCCGTCTGCAGCGCCAGCGCATGAAGCTCGTTGCCCATGCGCCCCTGGAGGGCCTTGTAGACCATCTGATGCTGCTGCACGCGGGACTTGCCCTTGAAGGACGAGGAAACGACGAGCGCGGCATAATGATCGCCGTCGCCGCGCAGGTCCTCGATCGTCACGTGCGCATCGGGAAGCCCTTCCTTGATGAGCCTCTCGATCTCGCCGGCGTCGATCGCCATGCTGCCTCCGAGCGACGGGCTCAGGCCCCCATATAGGCCGGAAGCCAAGCCTCGTTGATCCGCCGCAACTCCTGCACGGATATGGCACCGGCACCCGCCACTGTCAACGCGTCGCCGCCGGTTAAACCGAGCCGCGTCAAGGCCACTCCGGCGCGGGCGGCACCCTTTGCCATCTCTTCGGGCCGGGCGGTAACGATTAGGTAACGAGCCTGGTCCTCGCCGAAGAGATAGGCGTGCGCCGGAAGCGCGCCGGGGATCGCGATCGATGCGCCGATGCCGCCCGCCATCGCCATCTCGGCGAGCGCGACCAGAAGGCCGCCATCCGACAGGTCGTGGCAGGCGCTGACGCGGCCCGCCAAAATCTCGCTGCGCACGAAATCGCCGTTGCGGCGCTCCTCGGCGAGGTCGACGGGCGGCGGCGCGCCGTCCTCGCGGCCCAGCACCTCGCGCAGGTAAAGCGAGGCGCCGAGCGCGCCCTTCGTCTCGCCCACGAGCAGGATCGCCTCGCCCGGCCGCTTGAGCGCGATGCCGACCGCCTGCGCCGCGTCGCGCAGCAAGCCGACGCCGCCGACGACGGGCGAGGGCCAGATGCCCTTGCCCTCGGTCTCGTTGTAGAAGGAGACGTTCCCCGACACGACCGGGTAGTCGAGCGCGAGGCAGGCCGCGCGCATCCCTTCGATCGCGCGCGCGAACTGGGCCATGATCTCGGGCCGCTCGGGATTGCCGAAATTCATGTTGTCGGTGATGGCGATCGGCAGCGCGCCGACGGCCGTGATGTTGCGCCAGCTTTCGGCCACTGCCTGCATGCCGCCCGCCATCGCATCGGCCTGGCAATAGCGCGGCGTGCAATCGGTCGCGAGCGCGAGCGCCTTGGCGCCGCCCGGCAGGCGCACGACGGCGGCATCGCCGCCCGGACGCTGCACCGTCTGGCCCATGACGAGGTGATCATACTGCTCCCAGATCCAGCGCTTCGACGCAAGATCGGGCGAGCCCATCAGGATCTTCAAGGCTTCGATCGCGTCGCGCGCCGGCACAGACTCTGCCGCAAGCACCGGCGGGGCAGGGGGCGCCGCAATCGGCCGGTCGTAAAGCGGCGCTTCGGTGGCGAGCGGACCGAGCGGGATTTCCGCGGCAACGGCGCCGCCCTTGCGCAGCACGATGCGCCCCGTCTCGGTGAGGCGCCCGATCACCGCGAAATCGAGCTCCCATTTCTCGAACACGCGCCGCGCCTCGTCTTGGCGGTCGGGCCGCAGGATCATAAGCATGCGCTCCTGGCTTTCGGAGAGCATGATCTCGTAGGCGCTCATGCCGGTCTCGCGCACGGGGACTTGGTCGAGATCGAGTTCGATGCCGAGCCCGCCCTTGCCCGCCATCTCGACCGATGACGAGGTGAGCCCGGCCGCGCCCATGTCCTGGATCGCGACGATGGCGTCGCCCTCCATCAGCTCGAGGCACGCCTCGATCAAGAGCTTCTCGGTGAACGGGTCGCCCACCTGCACCGTCGGGCGCTTCGCCTCGCTGTCGGCGCTGAACTCAGCCGAGGCCATGGTCGCGCCGTGGATGCCGTCGCGGCCGGTCTTGGCGCCGACATAGACGACCGGATTGCCGGCGCCCGTGGCCTTCGAATAGAAGATGCGCCGCTTCGAGGCGATCCCCACCGTCATGGCGTTGACGAGGATGTTGCCGTCATAGCAGCGGTGGAAATTGCATTCGCCGCCGACCGTCGGCACGCCGACGCAGTTGCCGTAGCCGCCGATCCCGGCGACGACGCCGGCGACGAGATGGCGCGTCCGCGGATGCTCGGGAGCGCCGAAGCGCAGCGCGTTGAGATTGGCGATGGGCCGCGCGCCCATGGTGAAGACGTCGCGCAAGATGCCGCCGACGCCGGTCGCGGCACCCTGATAGGGCTCGATGAAGGATGGGTGGTTGTGGCTCTCGATCTTGAAGATGACGGCGTCGTCGTCGTCGATGTCGATGACGCCCGCGTTCTCGCCTGGCCCGCAGATGACGCGCGGGCCCTCCGTCGGCAGGCGGCGCAGCCACTTTCTCGAGGATTTGTAGGAGCAGTGCTCGCTCCACATCACCGAGAAGATGCCGAGCTCGGTGAGATTGGGCTCGCGGCCGAGGATCGCAACGGCGTTGCGATATTCCTCGGTCGAAAGACCGTGCGCGGCGATGATCTCGGGCGCAAGGGCCGCGCTCAAGCGAAGGCTCCGGCAATCCCGTCGAAGAAGGCGCGCCCGTCGGTCGAGCCCAAAAGCGGGTCGGTCGCGTCCTCGGGATGCGGCATGAGGCCGAGGACCGTCTTCGTCTCGTTGAGCACGCCGGCGATCGCGCGCGCCGAGCCGTTGGCATTCGCGGCGTCATCGAGCGCGCCATCGGGCGCGCAATAGCGGAAGGCGACGCGGCCCTCGCCCTCGAGCCGGTCGAGCGTTTCGGCATCGGCAAAGTAATTGCCGTCGTGATGCGCGACCGGGACGCGGATCACCTGCCCGGCGTTGTAGCCGCGCGTGAAAAGGCTCTGGCTCGTCTCGACGCGCAAGTGCACATCGCGGCAATGGAACTTGAGCGTGCGGTTGACAAGGAGCGCGCCTGGCAGCATGCCGGCCTCGGTCAAGACCTGGAAGCCGTTGCAGATGCCGACAACGGGAGTTCCGGCTTCGGCGCGCGTCTTGATCGCCCGCATGATCGGCGAGTGCGCCGCCATCGCGCCGCAGCGCAGATAGTCGCCATAAGAGAAGCCGCCGGGAATGACGATGAGGTCGGCCTTCGGCAGATCGCTGTCGCGGTGCCAGACGACGAGCGGCCTGCGGCCGAGGCTCCGTTCGAGCGCAAGCACCACGTCCTGCTCGCGATTCGATCCGGGGAAGACGACGACGGCCGCCTGCATCGCCGAGCGATGTAACGCGAAGGGCGGAGCTGTTCAAGCGCTACCGGCTTTTGCGCCCCTTCTTCTTGGTGCCCTTCTTGCGCTTGCGACCGTTTCGAGACTGGCCCGATTCGGACATGGCGATGGCGATCGCCTGCTTGCGGCTCTTGACCTTGCGGCCGCCGCCGCTCTTGAGCGAGCCACGCTTGTATTCGTGCATGACCCGCTTCGTTTTCTTGCGCTGCTTGCGCGTCGCTGCCATGGGGCACCGTGCTCGATGTTGCGCTCACCCATGGAACGGAACGGACGCCGCGTGCGTTCCCGGCGCCCGGCGAGGAGATGCTGCGGGCTCAGCCTTCGAGCTCGATGCGGTAGCTCTCGATCAGCGTGTTGGCGAGGAGCTTCCGGCACATCTCCTCGACCGTGGCTCTGGCGCGCGCGGGATCGCGCTCGGCGAGCTCGAGATCGATCACCTTGCCCTGCCGCACCTCGCCGACGCCGGAAAATCCGAGCGAGCCCAGCGCGTGCGCGATGGCCTTGCCCTGGGGGTCGAGCACACCGTCGCGCGGCATGATGTGGACGCGCGCTTTCATTGCACGCTCTGCGGCCCGCGCAGATCGCCTGGCCCGCTTTCGGGCAGGATGCCGAGGCGCCGCGCCACTTCTTGGTAGGCCTCCTCCACTTTGCCGAGATCGCGGCGGAAGCGGTCCTTGTCCATTTTCTCGTTCGTCTTGATGTCCCAGAGACGGCAATTATCGGGGCTGATCTCGTCGGCGAGCACGATCCGCATCTCGTCGTTGTCGTAGAGCCGGCCGAACTCGATCTGGAAATCGACGAGCTTCAGCCCCACCCCCAGGAAGAGCCCGGTCAGGAAGTCGTCGATCCTCAATGACATCTGCATCATGTCGTCGAGATCCTGGGTCGAAGCCCAGCCGAACGCGGTGATGTGCTCTTCCGACACCATCGGATTGCCGAGCTTCGCGTTCTTGAGATAGTACTCGACGATCGAGCGCGAGAGCGGCGTCCCTTCATCCATGCCGAGTCGCGTTGCAAGCGAGCCCGCGACCACGTTCCGCACCACGACTGCGATCGGGATGATCTCGACATGGCGCACGAGCTGCTCGCGCATGTTGAGGCGGCGCACGAAATGCGTCGGAATGCCGATCTCGGCGAGTTTCAGCATCAGGAACTCGCTGATGCGGTTGTTGAGCACGCCTTTGCCGGTGATGGTGCCGCGCTTCTGGTTGTTGTTGGCGCTCGCATCGTCCTTGAAATACTGGACGAGCGTTCCAGGTTCGGGTCCCTCGAACAGGACCTTGGCTTCGCCTTCGTAGATTTGCTTGCGCCGCGCCATTTTTCGGCGCGCTCTATAGCTCAGAGCCGCACATCATGCCAGGGCGCGGCCTGCGGCTGATGCGCCGCGAAGCGGAAGCGCGCACGCGCATCGGGAGTTTCGACCGATGGCAGCGCGATGATCGCGCTCGAGATCGTGGCGAAGCCGCTGGCCGTGCGAAAGCGCATGGCGTGCTCCGCGCCGTCGCCGCCGTCGCACAGGAGCAGCTCCCAACCATCGTAGCGCGCGTGCGCCGGGTCGGGCGGCTCGGCCGCCGCGAAGAGGGGGCGATAGCGCACGAGCCGCGGCGTGTCGTCGTCGAGATCGCCCGCGGCGAGCAGCGACAAGCCCGGGCGGATCTCGCTCACCGCAATCGGCAGCGTTCCGCTCGGATCGGCATGTCGCAGCCAGAAGGCATCGCGATTATCGGCGACCACGAGATTGAAGGTGCGGTAGGCACCAGGCTCGAGCGCCGCGAGCGCCGCGGCCGCCTCGCGCGCGTCGGCATGGTCGAGCGCCTCGAGCACGAGCTCACCGCGCGAACGCTGGCCCGGTGCCGGCCCGAGCGAGCCGTGCCGGTTCAGCACTGCCGCGACGACGCCGAAATCGTTCAATCCAAGCCACGAGCCGCCGGCGAGCGTGTCGCGCCCGGCCACCACCTCGGGCCGGTCGGGCCAGTGGCGCGCCGGCTCCTCCCATGGGCGATTGATCATCTCGTCGCGGTTGGCGCCCACGATCACGGGCCACGCATGGCCGGGCCGGCGTAACATTACGAGCGTACACAAGTTGCCACCTCGCGCCGCACGATAGAACAGTCCATAATCGCCGCCGACCGGAATCTGGGGGACGGGCGATGCCGAGCTTCGAAGACCGCGAGAAAAGCTTCGAGCGCAAGTTCGAGCACGACCAGGAACTGGCCTTCAAGGTGCGCTCGCGCCGCCGCAAGCTGCTGGGGCTTTGGGCGGCACAGCAGCTTGGCCTCGCGGGACAGGACGCCGAGGCCTATGCGAACGGCCTCGCGGCGCTCGGTCTGCACCGCGGCGGCGACGAGGAGGAGGTCGAGCACATCGCGCGCGACTTCGCCGCGAAGGGAATTGCACTTGACCGGGCGCACATCGCGCTCGAATCCGAGCGTTTCGACCGCGCGGCCAAGAAGGAGCTGGGCGCCGCGACGTGAGCTTGGCCGCAGGCGCGGCCCGTGACATAGTAGGCTGGCGATAAAGAACGGCGAATGCCGCTCATCCATGGGAGGAAACAATGCGCGTCAGGACTCTCCTGTCTGCCACGGCTTTGCTCTTGGCGATGGCGGCGCCGCAAGCGCCGGCCCGCGCCGCCGAGCCGCTCAAGATCAGCGTAGGCTGGGTCGTGCTTTCGAACGACATGGCGCCGCTGGTATTCTTGAAGCCCGACATTCTGAAGAATTACGGCAAGACCTATACGGTCGAGGCGACCCGCTTTCAGGGCACGTCGGCCGAGATCACCGCATTGGCCGCCGGCGAACTCGACATCGCCTCGCTTGCCTATTCGAGCTTGCCGATCGCCATCGAGAACGCGCACCTCGACGACATGCGCATCGTCTCCGACGGATTTCAGGACGGACATCCCGGCTACAATTCGATCGAATACCGCGTGCGCAACGATGGCAGCGTCAACAAGATCGAAGATCTGAAGGGCAAGATTCTGGCCATCAACGTGATCGGCGCCGCCGTCGATATCGGCGGGCGCGCGGTGCTGGCCGACCACGGACTCATGTACCCGCGTGATTATTCCATCGTCGAGGCCAATTTCCCGACGATCGGGCCGATGCTCCTCGAGCACAAGGCCGACATCGCCTCGGTGCCGCCGCCGTTCAGTTATACGCCCGCCGTCGTGCAAGGGACGCACACGCTCTTCACCATGAAGGATGGCATGGGCGTGTCGCAGATGATCGTGATGACGGCACGAAAAGGCTTCCTCGACAAGAACCGTGCGGCGCTCGACGATTTCTTCGACGACCTGGTGCGCGGCACGCACTGGATGCTCAATCCTTCGAACCGCACGGCGGCGATCAAATTCGTGGCGGACGTCACGAAGCAGCCGGAGGCGCTCTACGACTCATATTTCCTGACGAAGAAGGATCAGTACCACGATCCCGACGCCAAACCCGATCTCGTGGCGCTGCAGCGCAACATCGACGCCGAGGTGAAGTTCGGCTTCATCAAGAAGTCGATCGACGTGAAAAAATACTCCGACCTGAGCTTCGTCGAGCGCGCAGCAAGGCGCTACGCAAAGGAGGAAACGGCGTCGGCGCATTAGCGCCGGCGTATCAGGCGTGCCTCGGCCGCTGCGGCGGAACGAGGCGCCATAGGGCGATCGTGTAGAGTGCGACCGCGCAATAGAGCGCGGCGAAGACCCAGATCGGCAGGTTCCAGAATACGATCGCCTCCACCCACCGCTCGATGAGCGGCTCTGCCGATGTCGGCTCGCCGGCGCGGGCGAGGAGATCGCTCTGCCAGATCGTGAGAAAGCACGCTTGGCCGAGCAGCGCCTGAAGCGCCACGATCACGAGTGCTCCGAGATGGAGCGCGCGAAGCCACAAATTCCGCACGAAGCCCCAACGCCGCCACGCGCCCAGCGGAATGGCGACGAGCCCCACGACATTGAACGCGATGACGCCCATATGCGCCCAGAAGATCGCGGCGGCGGCGATCAGGAGAACGTGGTCGGTCATTATGTTTGAGATTGCTTCGTCGCTGCGCTGCTCGCAATGACGAGGAGGCGCCGGGATTATTCGCCGAATACGCGGGCGAAGATCGTATCGACGTGCTTCAGGTGATAGGCATCGTCGAAATGCTGCGCGAGCTTCTCGCGCGGCAGGTGGCGCGTCACTTCGCTGTCGGCGGCGAGCAGATCGAGGAAGGACTTGCCCGCGCGCCAGGACTCCATCGCGGTCTTCTGCACGATGCGATAGGCATCCTCGCGACTCATGCCGGCCTGCGTCAGCGCCAGGAGCACGCGCTGCGAATTGTGGAGCCCTTTTAGGCGCGCGAGATTGTCGCGCATCGCCTCGGGATAGACGACGAGCTTGTCGACGAGCCCCGCAAGCCGCGCCAGCGCGAAATCGAGCGTCACCGTCGTATCGGGCGCGATGACGCGCTCGACCGAGCTGTGCGAGATGTCGCGCTCGTGCCAGAGCGCCACGTCCTCGAGCGCGGGCTGTGCCGCCGCGCGCACGAGCCGGGCGAGCCCGCAGAGATTTTCGGCGAGCACCGGATTGCGCTTGTGCGGCATCGACGACGAGCCTTTTTGGCCGGGCGAGAAATATTCCTCGGCTTCGCGCACCTCCGTGCGCTGGAGGTGGCGGATCTCGGTCGCGAGCCGCTCGATCGAGCTGGCGATGACGGCCAGCGTCGCGAAGTAGTAGGCATGACGATCGCGCGGGATCACTTGCGTCGAAACCGGCTCGACCGTGAGGCCGAGCTTCTGCGCCACATGCGCTTCGACCGAGGGCGGCACGTCGGCGAAGGTTCCGACCGCGCCCGAGATCGCGCAGGTCGCAATGTCCTCCTTGGCGCGCACGAGCCGCGCGCGGGCGCGCGCGAACTCGGCATAAAAGCCGGCGAGCTTCAGGCCAAACGTCGTGGGCTCGGCGTGGATGCCGTGGCTGCGGCCGATCGTGATCGTGTTCTTGTGCTCGAGCGCGCGACGCTTCAGCGCGGCGAGGAGCGCGTCGAGATCTGCGATGAGGATGTCGCTCGCGCGCTTCAGTTGCACCGCAAGGCAGGTGTCGAGCACGTCGCTCGAGGTGAGGCCCTGGTGCACGAACCGCGCTTCGGCCCCGACATGCTCGGCGAGGTTGGTAAGGAACGCGACGACGTCATGCTTGGTCTCGCGCTCGATCTCGTCGATGCGCTCGACCTCGAACGCGCCGCGCTCGCGCACCGCCTTGGCCACGCCCGAGGGGATCACGCCCGCGGCCTCGAGCGCCTCGGCCGCCAGCGTCTCGATCTCGAGCCAGATGCGGAAGCGGTTCTCCGGCTCCCAGATCGCGCTCATCTCGGGCCGGCTGTAGCGCGGGATCATGCGAGGCGCTTAGCCCAGCGTCTCCGGGCGCGCAACCGCCGGGGCGAGTCGTGCTTTTGTGCCCGGAGCAGCGGCGGCGCGAAGTAGCCGGCTACCTGATTTCCGTGTCCATCCCGCCCACTGGCGGGCCGTTGTTCGCGGGCGGCATCGCGGCCGGCGCCGAGGCTTGCGGCAGCAGCGTCAACGGCGGGCTTGGCGCCGGAACTCCGTAATAGGCAGGTTGCGGCCGATCGGGCGGGAGGGCCGAGGCCGACTGGTTGGCCGGCGGCGCGGCAGACCCCTCGAGCGCAGGCAGATCGCTTGCGTCGATAGGCGGGTCACTGCTGTCGGGAATTGCGCCGAGGCGAGGGCTGGTGCCGGCGGCTTTTGCCGGGTTGGGCTCAAGGTCAGCGAGCGCCTTATCCGACTTGCGCGGCGGGGCGGGCGGCCTTGTCTTCGCCGCAACGGCGGCGGCTGGCGCCTTCGGGGGGGCGTGCACGGCCACGGGCTTGGCTTGCGCGGGCGATGCCGGTTTCGATGCAGTCGCGGTGGCGACCGCCGGTGGTGTCGGTGCCGGCTTCGGCTCGAGCGCGGCGGCCACGGCCGGCGGCGGGATATGAGGCGTCGCTTCCGCTGCCGGAGCAGGGGTGGGTTGCGGCCCGGGCGAGGCGGCTGGCGGGGCCGAGGCGACCTCCGGCATGGGCACGGGCTCGGGCGGCTGCGGCGGCGCGGAAGCGAGCGGCGCCAGCGGCGGCTCGGTCGGCTTGGCCGCCAGATCGGCCGGGGCCTGTAGTGGCGCAGCGGAAGTGGCCGGAGGCGGGTTGCTCTCGATCGCGACGTGCGAGGGGGCCGCGGCTTCGTTCGCGAGGAAGAACGCCGTGCCGGCGCCGCCGGCGAGGATCAGGACTCCGAGCGTCAGCGCAGCCCAGGACGGCAGCCGCCGCGGCGGCGCAACTGGGTACTCGTCTGCGGCGTCCTCCTCATCGTGGAGAAGCGGTGCATCCTCGGGCTCGACGCGGAAAACGTACGGGGACGGCGCTGCAGCTTCTGCCTCTGGCGCCATCGCGCGTGCCGCCGTCATGCGGGTTGGAGGCGGGGACAGGGGCGCCATCGCCGCATCCTCCGCCGAGAGCAGCACGTCGAGCAGCCGATCGGGCCACTGGGGGTCGCTCATCTCGCAGCGCACTGCCCCTTCGAACGAGGCCGCAAGCCGCGCGCCGACATCGGCGATCTCGCTTTTTTCGAGAGCGAGCGCCACAACCGGCAGGCTCTCGCCGTCGCCCGCAATGCGCTCCTGCGCGATGAGCCGGGTGAGCGCCGCCTCCGCGGCGGCGGCGCGGTTCCGCGCGAGATCGATCACGGCGGCCCCGATCTCGGGGTGGAGCAGCACGATGCCGGCTTCGGGCCCGTCGTCGCCGCCGATGCGACGGCGGGGCAAAAGGGTCCATTCGTCGGGGAGCCGCGCGAGCGTCGCTTCGAGCTCGGCGGCGGCGCCGTCCATAGCGGGCGGCAGGGTACGGGGAAGGATCAGAGCCACGCCGGGTAAACAACTGGCGGCTCATGAAATTCATTCGCGCAGCGACTTTCGAGGGCGCGCACCCCCCTTTTGGGGATTGGCCTAAAGTATCCCCAGGCTTTTGAAGCTCGAATGGCGGCCGCGGCCGATGATGACGTGGTCGTGGACCGCAACGCCGACGGCTTCCAGGGCCTTCGCAACCGCGCGCGTCATGTCGATGTCGCTTTTTGACGGCGTGGTGTCGCCCGAAGGATGATTGTGCACGAGGATGATGGCGGAGGCGCCAAGCTCGAGCGCGCGCTTCACCACTTCGCGCGGATAGAGCGGCACGTGATCAACCGTGCCGGTCTGCTGCTTCTCGTCGGCGATAAGCGCATTCTTGCGGTCGAGGAACAGGAGCCGGAGCTGCTCGGTCTCGGCCGACCCCGCGCGCGCCATGCAATAGTCGAGAAGCTGCAGCCATGACGAGATGACCGGGCGCTTGAGGACGGCGCTCTTGGCAAGCCGCGCCCCCGCCTCGCGCAGCGCCATCATCTGCGCCGCCACGGCCGGTCCCACATTCGGGACGGCAAGGAGCGCTTCGCGCTCGGCGCCAAGCACGCCGGCAAGGCCGCCGAAGCGCTCGAGCAGATCCTTCGCGACGGGTTTCATGTCCTGGCGCGCATTGGCGGCGAAGAGCAGGAATTCGAGAAGCTCGTAATCGGCGATGCTCTCGGTGCCGCCGGCAAGCAGGCGCGCGCGCAGCCGCGCGCGGTGGCCGACATGGTGCGGCTTCGCGCGGACGCCCGTCGCGCGTGGCATTGCAATTCAGGCGGCGTAGGGCGGGTGGTGCCATCCCCTGGGCGAGAGCGTGAAGATCTCGCATCCGTCGGACGTTACCCCCACCGTGTGCTCGAACTGTGCCGAGAGCGAGCGGTCCTTCGTCACCGCGGTCCAGCCGTCGCTCAGGATTTTCACTTCGTATCGTCCGGCATTGATCATCGGCTCGATCGTGAAGATCATGCCCGTGCGCAACTGCGGACCTTCGCCGGGCCGGCCGAAATGGAGGACGGAAGGCGCGTCGTGGAACACGCGGCCGACGCCGTGGCCGCAGAAATCGCGCACCACCGAGAAGCGCTGCGCCTCGACGAAGGTCTGGATGGCGTGGCCGATGTCGCCGAGATGCGCGCCCGGCCGGACGGCCGCGATGCCGCGCATCATCGCCTCGTAGGTCACCTCGACGAGACGCCGCGCCTTCAGCGACACGCGCTCGCCGACAAGGTACATGCGACTTGAATCGCCATGCCAGCCGTCGACGATCGGCGTCACATCGATATTGACGATGTCGCCCTCGACGAGCTTGCGATCGCCCGGAATGCCGTGGCACACGACGTGGTTCACGGACGTGCAGATCGAGCGCGGAAAGCCGCGATAGTTGAGCGGCGCCGAGACCGCGCCATGATCGATGGTGAAGCCGTGGCAGATGCGGTCGAGCTCGTCAGTCGTGACGCCCGGCTTCACGTAGGGCGTGATGAAGTCCAGGAGCTCCGCGGCAAGGTGCCCTGCCTTGCGCATCGCCGCGAAACCCTCGGGGCCGTGCAGCTTGATCGGCCGCTCCGCGAGGCTCTCCGCCGGCGGAACAGTCAGCTGATCGTTCATGCCATCGGCTCCCACGGCGCCAATATGTGCATCATTGCGCCAGTCTACAATGCGGGTCCGTGATTGAAAGGGGCGTGCTTTGCCGTTAGGAAGGGCGCCACCCATGAACGCCGCACCGGACCCGGACATCGTCACCGCCGCCGTCATCGTCATCGGCAACGAGATATTGTCGGGGCGGACTCAGGACGCGAACCTCAACTTTCTCGCCAAGGGGCTCGGCGCGGCCGGCGTGGTGCTGCGCGAGGCGCGCGTCATTCCCGACATCGCCGAAATCATCATCGCCACCGTCAACGAGCTCAGGGCGAAATTCGATTACGTGTTCACCACGGGCGGCATCGGTCCGACCCACGACGACATCACGTCGGAATGCGTCGCGCGCGCCTTCGGCCTGCCGCTCACCGTCCATCCCGACGCGCACAAGGCGTTCCTGTCCTATTACCGCCCTGGCGAGCTCAACGAGGCGCGCATGCGCATGGCGATGACGCCCGAGGGTGCCACGCTCATTCCCAACCCGATCTCGCGCGCGCCCGGGTTCCGCATCGCCAACGTTTTCGTCATGGCCGGCATCCCAAGCGTCATGCAGGCGATGTTCGACGGCGTCAAAGGGAGCTTGCGCGGCGGCCCGCCCGTGCTTTCGCGCACGCTCGTCTGCACCATCCCCGAGGGGCTCCTGGCGAAGGGATTGGGAGAGATACAGAACACTTTCGCCGATCTCGACATCGGCTCCTACCCGTTCCAGCGGCGCGGCACGTTCGGCGTCGCGCTCGTAGTGCGCGGCCGCGAGGCGGCGCGGCTCGAGCGCTGCAAGGACGCCATCGCCGATCTCATCCGCGCGTTAGGCGGCGAACCGGCCGAGGAGTAGGATCGCCGCTCGTGCCCGCGTGGCGGAACGGGTAGACGCAACGGACTTAAAATCCGTTTCGGGGAAACCTGAGTGCCGGTTCGAGTCCGGCCGCGGGCACCAGTCAAAAATGTGCCGAATGCGCCAAGCGGCTAATTGATGCCGTCATGGGAGCGACCTCGCCGGCGCGGCGTTTAGGGGATGGCAAGCTGCGGAGACGGCCCCTCACAGCCGCGCCTCCGCGTCAGCCTACGCTATCGCGATGGAGCAATCATGGGTGAATTCGTCTCGGACGTAGCGGCGATCAGGGAGCGGGCGCGCAAGCGGATGGAGGCTGGCGCGGTGACGGAAAGCTACAAAGCGGACCGCAAGAAGGTCATCGAGGTCCTCAACGAGGTTCTGGCGACGGAACTCGTGTGCACGCTTCGTTACAAGCGCCATTTCTTCATGGCCCGAGGCTCAAATTCGGAGTCGATCAAATCCGAGTTTGCCGCGCACGCGGCGGGAGAGCAGCAGCACGCCGATTGGGTGGCGGAGCGGATCACCCAGCTTGGCGGCGAACCCGACTTCAATCCGGAGATCCTTGCCCGGCGCAGCCATGCCGAGTATGTGCCGGGGTCCGATTTGCAGTCGATGGTCCGCGAGGATCTCGTGGCGGAGCGGATCGCGATCGAATCCTATTCGGAAATCATCCGCTGGCTCGGCACTAACGATCCGACGACGCGCCGGATCATCGAGGACATCCTCAAGACCGAGGAGGAGCACGCCGAGGACATGGCGACTCTCCTCGACCGCATGGATGGCCACGCCGCCAATCGACGCTGATGCCGCGAGCGTGAGCGGATACCTGCCGCTCTTTCGGCGGCACACCACAACGGGCAAGGGGCGCTCCAACCCCTTTCCTTTTGCGCCGGGGACAGCTATTCCCACCTGCAACTAAAAGGCCCGGGGGCGGCCGAGGGGCAGGAGGGAACGTCCATGGCGCAATCGATCGTCGCCTATGTCGACGAGCGGCTCGACACCGCGGCGATGGGATCCACGCATTACCGGGTCCTGGCGCTCATCACGTTCGGCTATTTCTTCGACGTCATCGACTACATCATCCTGGGCTCGCTCGTCCCCGACATGGTGCGCTCGCATTTCGCGACCGCGGGCGAGATCGGCACGATTGGCGCGGTCACCATCTTTGGCCTCTTCGTCGGCGCGTTGGGTCAGGGCGAGTTCACCGACCGCTTCGGCCGGAAGGCCGTCTTCCAGGCGGCGGTGCTGCTCTACGGCATCGCCACGATCGCAGCCTCGCAGGCGCCCACGGCCGGCTGGCTTGCCTTCGGCCGCTTCATCGCCGGCATCGGCTTCGGCGCGGCGCAGCCCTTGTGCTTCGCCTATGCCGCCGAATACGCGCCCAAGCGCATCCGCGGCGGCGTCACCGCCTTCATGCAGTTCGTCGGCGGCGCGTGCGTGTGGCCCATTGGCACGCTCTTCGCACTGGGCTTCCGTGACACGATCGGCTGGCGCGGCATCTGGATGGCGATCGGCGTGTGCGCGCTTGTCGTGTTCGTGCTGAGCTTCGCGCTCCCGGAATCGCCGCGCTGGCTCGTGACGCACGGCCAAGGCCGGCGCGCGCTCGACATGCTGCAGCGCATGGGGCTCGGCAAGGCGCCTGAGGGGCTCGTCGAGGATGCCGTCGCCGACATCCGCAGCGATCCGATGGGCGTCGTCTTCCGCCAATACAGGAAGCGCATCATTGCTTCGATGATCTGCTTCTTCGCGTTCTTCAGCGCCGCCCTGGGATTGGGCGGGTGGCTTCCCAACATTCTCGCCGATCGCGGCTTCACCATCATCAAGTCGCTGACATTCGTGCTCGGCATGCAGATCTCGTTCCCGCTCTCGAGCCTCTTCATGATGTACGCGCTGGAGCGCTTCGGCCGCATTCCCACGGCGTTCGTCGCCTTCGTGCTCGCGACGGCCTTTTCGATCGCGTTCTACTATTCGCAGTCGGACGCCATGGTTCTGGTGATCGGGTTCCTGATGAACTTCTTCATCCAACTCGCCGGCAACTCAATGCAGATCTTCACGGCGGAGGTGTTCCCGACGAACGCACGCGCCTCGGGCTTCGGGCTCGCGCAGAGCGGCGGAAGGTTGGGCTCGGCCATCGCTTTCTACACGATCGGCATCCTGAGCTCGATCGGGCTCGGCTACGTCATGACGGTGATCGCCGTGCTGCTCGCGATCGCGACCATCGCCGTGACGCAGATCAGCGCCGAGACGAAGGGCCTGGCGCTCGACGCGATCGCTCCGCCCACGGGATAGAGCCGGCCTTGCGCGGCCGCCGCGCGTCGCCTAAGGTGCGCTGCATGAACCGCTTCGGCACCAAGTACTGCCTTATCGTCGACTGGCGCAAACACGCGCCGGCGTGCGGCTGCCATTGGCGTCGAACGGAGGGTCGACCGAGATAACACCCTCTCGATAGCAAAGGCGAGCCGCCCGCACCCCGCGAGGCGGCTTTTTCATTGCCTCCGGGGCCGATGCGGGCGCGGAGGCGATGATGTGGACGGAATGGCTCGAGCGCACCTTGCGCAGGAAGCCGAAAGAGGATGAGGTAGCCGCGCCGGAGTTCCTGCCGCAGCTTGCGTCCGCGCGCGAGGAGGCGCCCGCCGCACCATATTGTCATTGCGGGGAGCGCATCGACGAGGCAGTCCCGTCGCTCGAGGGAGATTGCTTCGCCGCGCTCGCAATGACGGCTGATAAAAAGAAAGTGCTCTGACTCGGCGTGACGCTAGCGTCTGATCCAGCCGTATTGAAACGCGGCCTCTCTCTAACCCTCTCCCCTCCGGGGAGAGGGAAGGGCGAGGGGGGATAAGCGACGGGCGCCTGAGCGATTGCCCCCTCACCCGCACGGCGCTCACGCGCCGTGCAGCCCTCTCCCCGGTGGGGAGAGGGTGATTCCAACTTGCCGAATCGGGCGCTAGCGGTTCGCCGCGATCGACAGCCCCAGCATCGGCACGAGCCGCTGCGGCGGGATTTGGCCGGCGCTGAGGAGGGTGAGGAGCGGAACCGGTTCCTTGGGCGCCAACTCGAGCGCGAGCGAGTGCGGCGCGTTGAGGAAGTCGCCCATGGCGCGCGCGGTCGCGGCACTCGCGGCCGTGGCGTCGGGCGCCTTCTGGATCTGCTGTAGCGTGCCGATGATCTGCGCGCGCAGATCGTCGGGATTGCTGCCTTTCTCCTCCGCCGCCATCTTGATCGCCCGCTCGGCAAGCGAGGCGTCTTGGTAAAGAAGCACCGCGTGGACGAGCCGCGCCTTTGTCCCGAAATCTTGCGGCGTGGCGGCGTTGGCGACGTCGAACGACAGCGTGAGCGAGCCGAGCTCCTTCACGGCGAGCACCGCCTTCGCGACCGTCATCTCGCCCTTCGCCAGGTCCCACCGATAGGCGAGATCGAAATCGAATGTCATGGCGTCGAGGCCGAGCCGGTCAAGCGCGTCGACGGCATTGAGGTTCGGGATCTGATCGCGATTGACGCGCACGCCGTCGAAGGCGAGGTCGATCGAGACGAGCCAGCCGTGCCGGAACGCGAGGTTGGCGAGCGAGAACGTGCCGAGCACGCTTGGCGCGCCGACCGCGCCCTGCACCGACATCGGCCCGTAGCTCATGCTCTTGAGCGAGATTCCGTCGAGCAGCGCCGGCGTCATGTCCTGGCCGTCGAGCAGCGCGGCAAGCGGCTGCTGCACGTCGAGCCCCTCGATCTCGGCGTGCGCGACGCCGAGGCTGCCGAAGAGCTCGGAACGCATGGTGAGCCCATCGAACGCTGTGCTCGCGAATGTGCCGCGGTCATAACGGCCGGAGGTCATCTTCTGGATCGTGTAGGAGACTTCGGTCGGCGGTGCGTTCTCGGTCGCCGGCACGCCGCCATGCGCATCGAGCCCCTCGGCCTCGTAGGCGTCGTAGCCGAAGCCCAGCGTCCAGAGCGCCTCGGCGCGCAGGAGCGGAAGAAAGTCGCCAGGCTGCGGCGCGTGCGTGCGCGCCATGAGCGAGGCGCGCGCCTCTGCGAGCGATGGCACACCCGGATGGAGGAGCGCCCACGGATAGAGCCGCGGATGCGAGACGCGCATCGATGCAAGCGCCACCCGGTCGTTGGCGCCGCGGTACGTGAAACCCTTGAGCGAAACCTCGTCGGCCACCGGCAGCGCGAAACCCGGCGCGATCTTGGCAGGATCGGCCGCGGCCTTCGCCCAGGACGCGCCGATATCGGTTGCGGGGTGGACGAGCGTCACCTGCTCGATCGCGACGTCGAAGGCGTTCGGCTCCGGCCTGTGGACGCTGACCCCGGTGAGGATTGCGGTGCTGGAAAAAAGCGAATAGCTGGCGCCTGTGTAGGAGGCCGAATATCCGGCCGGAAGCGCCGCGATCGTTGCATCCACCGAGGCGCGGAAGAGCCGCGTTGGATAGATCGCCAAACCCCAATAAAGCCCGCCGCCCGCCACGATGAGCACGGCGACGATGCCGAGCAACAGTTTTCTCACAACTCCGGCCCCCCGGTTCGCGGGCGCCGATCCTATCAGGTTGGCGGGCCGTGCGGCAGCTTATAGGATTTGCCGCAAATACGAGGGGCGCACGATGACCGGAACCGAGACGATCGTCCAAGGCCATTACGGCCGCGGCGGAATCCTGCAGCGCCTCGAGGCGGCCCTCAAGGCCACCGGGAAGGATCCGCAAAAGCCATCCATCGAGGATCTGCAACCTTACGATCAGCTTCATGGCCGCGGCATCGTGGCAACGAGGGAGCTTGCGAGACACGCGTCGCTTCGCTCCGGCACGCGTGTCCTCGATCTCGGCTTCGGCATCGGCGGTGCGTCGCGCTATCTGACGCACGAGCACCAATGCGTCGTCAGCGGGCTCGACCTCACGCCGGAATTCGTCGAGGTCGCGCGAACGCTCAGCGAGCGCTGCGGCCTTGGCGGGCGGATCGAATTCCGCGAAGGGAACGCGTTGTCGCTGCCATACAAGGATGCGAGCTTTGATTGCGTCTGGTGCCACAATGTCACCATGAACATTCCCGACAAGCCGCGTCTCGCCGCCGAGGTGGCGCGCGTCCTCGTGCGCGGCGGGCGCTTTGTCTGCGCCGAGGCCGAGCTCGGGCCCAAGGGAGAGCCGATCTTTCCGCTGCCGTGGGCGCGCGATCCGTCCTCGAGTTTCCTTGTCACGCCCGCGGAGATGCGCGCCGCCCTCGAAGGTGCGGGTTTGCGCATCCTCGAGACGATCGACGAGACGCCGGCGATCCTCGCCTTCCGCAACGAGATGGCGGCCCGCACCGCACGCGGCGAGCCGCCGCTCATGCGCAACGACGTCGCCATGGGCGAGACCGATTTCGCGGAGCGCGCGCGCAACATGCAGAAGGCGACTGGCGAGGGAAGGATCGTCGAACACATCATCGTCGCGGAGAAGATCTGATGGGACAGTTCGCGCTCGGCCAAGGTGTGCCCCGGTTCGAGGATCCGCGCCTTCTGCGCGGCGGCGGCCGCTATGTCGACGACATGGTGTTTCCGCGCATGGCGTTCGGCTATGTGCTGCGCGCGGCCCATGCGCACGCGCGCATTCGCCGGCTCGACACCACGCGCGCCAAGGCGGCACCGGGTGTGCTCGCTGTGCTCACCGGCGCCGACTGGGAAGCCTCGGGCTGGGGCGATCTCCCGGTGCCGACCGGGCCGAAGCGGCGCGACGGCTCGCCGCTCTATCGGCCCCGCTTTCCGGCGCTGGTGAAGGACCGCGTCCGATGGGTCGGCGACTACGTGGCCTTCGTCGTCGCCGATACCTATGCCCAGGCGGCGGACGCTGCCGAGCTGATCGATATCGAGTACGAGCCGCTGCCGGCGATCGTCTCGGCCAAGGAGGCGATCGGGCCGGGCGCGCCGCGCGTGTGGGACGACTGCCCCGACAATATCTGCTTCGTCCATCTCGAAGGCAGCAAGGAGAAAACCGACGCCGCGTTTGCGCGCGCAGACCATGTCGTGCGCGCCGATCTCGTCATCAACCGCGTCACCGGCGCCACCATGGAGCCGCGCGGTTCGATCGGCGAATACGACCCGATCGAGGACCGCTACACCATCTACACGACGCTCCAGCGCACGCATAATTTCCGAGCCGAGCTTGCGCACGCCGTGCTCAAGGTTCCGGAGAGCCGCGTCCGCGTCGTCGCCGGCGACATCGGCGGCAGCTTCGGCATGAAGTCCGCCGTCTACAACGAGGTCGGGCTCGTGCTGCTCGCGGCGAAGGCGGTCGGGCGTCCGGTGAAGTGGAACAGCACGCGCGCGGAAGCCTTTCTTGGTGACGCGCAGGCGCGCGACAATCACACGACGGCGGAATTGGCGCTCGATCGCGACGGCACGTTTCTCGGTTTCCGCGTCCACGTCATCGCCAATCTCGGCGCCTATCTCCAGACCGGCGGCAACGTGTTCGTCGGCAATCTCGGCACGCTCGCCGGCGTCTACCGGACGCCCGCGATCCATGCCGACGTGACCGGCGTCTTCACCAACACGAATCCGATGCGCGCCTATCGCGGCAACGGACGGCCCGAATATGCCTACGTGATCGAGCGCACGATCGATATCGCCGCGGCGCAGCTCAAGATCGACCCGGTCGAGCTGCGGCGGCGCAATCTCATCCCGCCCGAGGCGATGCCGTTCAAAACCGGCCTCACCTTCACTTTCGATTGCGGTGAGTTCCGGCGCGGCATGGACATGGCGTTGGGATTCGCCGACCGCGCCGGCTTCCCCGCGCGCCGCGAGGAGGCGCGCGCGCGCGGCAAGCTGCGCGGGCTCGGCGTCTCGAACAGCATCGAGCGTGCGGCCGCGCCGGGATTCGAGGGCGCGGAGATCCGCTTCGACCGCGGCGGCGGCGTGACGCTGCTCTCGGGCTCGATCACGCAGGGGCAGGGGCACGAGACGATCTACAAGCAGCTCGTCTGCGACCGGCTTGGGCTCGATCCCAAGGATGTGCGCTACATCCAGGGCGACACCGACAAGGTGTCGTTCGGCGAAGGGACGGGCGGCTCGCGCACGGCGACGATCGGCAGTTCGGCCTTCCTCATGGCGACCGACAAGATCATCGCCAAGGGCCGCCGCATCGCCGCCAAGATGATGCAGGCCGCGGACGAGGAGGTGACGTTTGCCGAGGGCGTGTTCGCGTCGCCGAAATCGAACCGCACGCTCAGCATGGCCGAGGTCGCGCGCGCATCGCTCGATCCGCGCAACCTGCCGCAGGGGATGGAAGTGGGCCTCGTCGAGAGCGCTGTCTACAGCGCGCCCATAGACAATTTCCCGAACGGCACGCATGTGTGCGAGCTCGAGATCGATCCCGACACCGGCAAGGTCGAGATCCTGCGCTATACCGTCGTCGACGATGTGGGCACCGTGCTCAATCCGCTGCTGCTCGAGGGGCAGATTTGCGGCGGCATCGTGCAGGGGGTGGGCCAGGCGCTCCTCGAGGACATTCGCTTCGACAAGGACGGCCAGCTCGTGAGCGGCTCGTTCATGGATTACGCCATGCCGCGCGCCGATGATCTTTGCGCGATCCGGCTCGAGGGCAATCCGGTGCCGACCAAGACCAATCCGCTGGGCGTCAAGGGCGCGGGCGAGGCGGGCTGCGTCGGCGCGCTGCCGGCGGTGTCGAACGCGCTCGCCGATGCGCTGGCGCCGCTCGGCATTCATCATGTGGCGATGCCAGCGACGCCGGAGGTCCTGTGGCGCGCGATCCGCGGCGCGCGCTGAGCGCCGCGCTTTGAGTCCACCGGGACGAGTTACGAATCTTTACGCCGTCAGCCAGCCCATTCCGCCACGCCCAGCCGTTCCCGCACGCGCGGATCCGGCGTTGGCTCGCGGCCACTGAGCGCATCCGTGACTGCCGACAGCACGTCTTTCCGCGCAATTCCGTCGGCCCGCATGAGGCTCAGCACGATCGGATCCGCTAGCGTCTCCCACAAGGACGGTTCGTAGCCCGCCCGCATCCATCTTTCTTTCACCATATTCCCTTGCTCCCAACAGGGGAGTCGACCGCGCGATCCTGCGCGCCGCGCCGAGGCGTGACAACCCGGACTTTGGTGTTAGGCTCCGTTGCGTGAGCACAACCATGCGATATTCGCTCTTCTCCGTGATGGATCACCATCCGTCCGGCGCGCGCTCGGTAGCGGAGTACTACGCCCAGCTTTTCCGCGCGGCGGCGGCGGCGGAAGCGCTTGGTTACGATGCGCTCTTCGTCGCCGAGCATCATTTTCATGAATATGGCGTCGTGCCCAATCCCGCGGTGATGCTTGCCGCGCTCGCACAAAAGACACAGCGCCTGCGCCTCGGCCCTGCGATCTCGACTTTGACGTTCCACAATCCGCTGATCGTTGCCGAGAGCTATGCGATGTTGGACGTGCTGTCCGCGGGCCGGCTCGTTCTCGGCTTCGGGTCGGGCTACTTGAAGCACGAATTCGCCGGCTTCGGCGTTTCAGCGGAGGATAAGCGCGCGCGCTTCGACGAGACATTGCTGCTGGTGCGGCGCCTCCTCGCGGGCGAGCGTGTCAGCCATCGCGGCGCCTTCCACACGATCGAGGACGTGGCGCTCAACGTTCGCCCGCTGCAGCAGCCGACGCCGCCGATCTATGTCGCGGCGCTCGCGCGCGAGGCGTCGTACCATATCGGCCGGCAAGGGAACCGCGTGATGGCGATCCCTTATGCCACGGCGGCGAGTTTCGCCGATGTCGGCGAGCTGCAAAATGCCTATCGCCGCGGCCAGGCCGAGGCCGGGCACGCGGCCGATGCCGATGACGCGATTTACACCTTTCACTGTTACGTCGCCGAGAGCGACGAGGCGGCGCGGCGCGACGCCGCCGGACCCTTCGATCTTTACGTCGCGACCCGCCTTTACGCGCGGCGCCAGACCTATGACGACGTGCTCGCGAGCGGGCTCGCGCTCTTCGGCTCGGCCGAGACGGTCGCCGGCAAGATCCGCGAGCTCGCCCGCATGGGGATCGGCCATGTGGCGCTTCTCATGGATTTCGGGCTCATGCCCGAGGAGAAGGTGCGGCGCTCGATGCGCGCCTTCGCCGAGAATGTGATGCCGCGCGTTGCAACTGTCGGCGCGAGCTAACATTTTGCCTTGCGCGATTGACCCCAAAGTATGAAAACCGCAGCACTTTCGCCAAGGAGGCGAGGAAGATCGGCGCGCGTGAGGCTTCCCTGCGAGCCCGGTGCGGTGGGATGAAGCGCCTGATCGTGACCGCGGACGATTTCGGCCTCGCCGTGCCGGTCAACGAAGCGGTCGAGGAAGGCCACGTAAGAGGCATCCTCTCGGCCGCGAGCCTGATGGTAACCGCCGATGCCGTGGACGACGCGGTCCTGCGCGCGCGCCGCCTGCCGAAGCTCGCCGTGGGCCTCCATCTCGTGCTCGTCGACGGCAAGCCGTGCTTGCCGCCCGAGCAGGTTCCCGATCTCGTCGGCAGCGACGGGCGCTTCGGCAGCGATGTGATCCGCGCCGGCATTTCGATCTTCTGCCGCGCCGCGGCGCGGCGCCAAGTGGAGGCCGAAATCCGCGCCCAACTCGACGCCTTCCGCCGCACCGGCCTCGCGCTTGACCATGTCGACGCGCACCATCATTTCCACATGCATCCGGTCGTGCGGGATGCGCTGCTGCGGCTCGCGCCCGAGTACGGCATCCGCGCGATCCGCATCCCGCGTGAGCCGCCGCTTCTCGCCTGGCGCGCGACCGGCGACCGGCTTGGCGCACGGCTTCTCGCCTGGCTCGTCCAGGCGCACCGCGCGCGGCGCATGAAAAGCCTCTTCGGCGCGGCCGGCATCTGCTGCAACGATTGGCTCCTCGGCCTCTCTGATAGCGGCGCAATGAGCGCACGCCGCGTCGCGGGATATCTCGCGCGCCTGCCCGAAGGCGTGTCCGAGCTTTATGTCCACGCCGCGACCCGGCGCTTTTCCGGCAGCGGCGCGTGGCCCGATGCTTACGATGGCCGACGCGAGCTCGACGCGCTCACCGATCCCGGCGTGCGCTCGGCCATGGCGCAGGCGGGCCTCGAAGCGACGTCGTTCGCGGCGCTTACGGGCGCGCGATGAAAGCCTGCCTCGCAATCCTCGCGGGCCTGGCACGCCGTCGAGGGAACGGCGCTGTGGCGCCGCCTGTCGTGACGACTTAATCTTCCGGCACCTTCGCAGTTCGACAGGACCCTGCCATGGCCAAGCTTCGTCACATCGCCATCCTCGTCCCCGATCCGGAAGCGGCGGCGCAGTTCTTCGAGCAGGCCTTCGACATGAAGCGCGCCGGCACGGCGCGGCGCGGTGTCTATGTGTCGGACGGCACGGTGAATGTGGCGCTCCTCAGGGTCGAGGAGGGCGAACGGCCCGGCATCTACCATTTCGGCATGTGGGTCGACGATCTCGCCGAGGCCGAGGAGAAGGCGCAGGCGGCCGGCGCCACATATCTCGCTGGCCGGCCGACCTCGCCCAACTCGTTCTACGAATGCAAGTATCGCGATCCGCTCGGCAATGTGTTCGACCTCACGCACACCGGCTGGGCCGGCGCCGTGAAGGAGGTCGTGCCGAAGGCTTGACGTGGCGCCGCCCGCTCCTGTCGTCATCATCGGCGCGGGGCCCGTCGGGCTCTGCCTCGCGCTCGCGCTCGCGAAGGAGGGGATCGCAAGCGTTGTCGTCGAAGAGCTGGGTCCCGGCAATTTCCTCGAGCAGGTGCCGCGCGCCGGCACCAACCATCCGGCGACGCTCGAGCTTTATGACCGCATCGGCCTCTACGAGCGGCTCGAGCCGCGCGGCATCGTGGCGCCGGTGTTCCACTACTGGGACCGGCGCGAGGGACTGATCGCCGCGTTCGACCATGCCGTGCTGAAAGACGACACGCGCTTTCCCTATGTCCTGCAATGCGAGCGCATCAAGGTGGTCGAGGAGGCGCTCGCGCTCGCGCAGGAGAACGCGCTCATCGATCTCCGGCTCGAGACGCGGTTCCAAGGGTTTTCGCAAAGCGCCGGCGGCATCGTCGCCCAATGCGTCGGCGCCGATGGCGTGGAGCTGCGTCTTGCGGGCTCGTTCCTCGTCAGCGCCGAAGGCGCGCGCAGCATCGTAAGGAAGGAGCTCGGCATCGAGTTCGAGGGCTTCACCTATCCCGACCGCACGCTCAACATCGAGGTCGCCTACGATTTCGCGCGCCACGGCTACGCGCACCGGAACTACATCTCCGATCCTGACGAGTGGTCCAACCTCTTTCACTGGAAAGGGCCGCCCGAGCGCTGGCGCGTCCATTTCCCGACCTCGCCCGAGGACGATCCCGACGCGCTCCTCGCCCCCGCCACGCTCCAGGAACGGCTAGCGCGCTTCCTCGATGCCGGCGCGCCCTACGAGATCGTCGGCACCAATCTCTACGCCGTGCATCAGCGCGTGGCGACGAGCTTCCGCATGGGCCGCGCCATCCTTGCGGGCGATGCCGCGCACGTGAACAGCCCGATCGGCGCCATGGGCATGAACAGCGGCGTGCACGACGCATTCAACCTCGCGGAAAAGCTCGTCGCTATCCTGCGCGGCGACGCCGCGCTCGACGTGCTCGACCGCTACGAGCGTCAGCGCCGCCATGTCGCGTTGGCGCACACCCAGGCCGAGACGATCCGCAACCGCCGCCGCCTCGAGGAGCGCGACCCGGCGGTGCGGCAGCGCAATCACGACGAATTGCGGCGAACCGCGGAGGATCCTGTGCGCGCCCGCGCCTTCCTCTTGCGCACCTCGCTCATCGAGAGCCTGCGCGAAGCCGCGGCGATCGAGTAGGCGGCGCTACGCTACGCTGCGCGGGCGAATGCGTCCTGCACTTCTTTCTCGTAAGCGAGAAGCTTCTGGACCGATGGCCGCTGCTTCATCCGCTCGAAATGGCCCGCGCAGTTCTTGAACTGCGACTGGTCGAGCGGGAACAGCGTGCCACGCCGGAAACACCAGAAGAAATGTGCGTCCGCCGCAGTGAAATGGTCGAAGAACCATTCCCGGCCGGCCAGCAGCCCTTCCGCCACCTCGAACTTCTCGAACAGCTGTTTTTGCGCGAGCCGCTTCACGACCGGCTCGGCGTCCGGCAGGTCGCAGACGAGCTGCGGAGAGTTGATGCGGAACAGGAACGGATGGATGCCCGACGCGCAGAAGGACAGGATCGAGATCGCCTGCACGTACTGCATCGGGTCATCAGGGAGCAGCTTCGCTTTCGGGAAGTTGCGCGCGATCCAGACCTGAATCGCGGGATTTTCCGTCAGCGGCGCGCCGTCGATCATCAGGGTCGGAACCTGATGCTTTGGATTGAGCTTCAGGTATTCGAGCGTGCGGTGCTCGCCCTTGCGCAGATTGACGGGACGAACCTCGAACTCCGCGCCTGCTTCGGTGAGCGTGATATAAGGCGCGAGCGCGCAGGTGACGGGCGCGTAGTAGAGCGTGAGCTTCATCTGGTCCTCCTTGGGCCGTGCGCACCTATGGGGGCTGCGCTGGGAAGTTTCTGACGACGGTCAATAGCCTAGGGCAAAAGCCTCGCGGCGATGATCGCCGGCGCCGGCGAGCGTGCCAGGCTCCAAAAATTCGATCGCCTTGGCCGAGCCATAGAAATAGGGATCGGGCGACCGGCTTACCTCGTGCCCCATCGCGGCGAGGGCGGGTAGCACCGATTCCGGGAATTCGCTGTCGATGAGGAACCGCCCCTCTTGCGCGTTGCACCAGCGCGGCGCCTCGACCGCGGCCGCGACATCGCGCCCGCCATCGACGAGATGCGTCAGCACCTGCGCCGCCGTGAGCGTCTGGCTCACCCCGCCCGGGCTCGCGAGCACGAAGCGCGGGGTGCCGTCGCGCAGCACCATGATGGGGCAAAGCGTGTGTGCCGGGCGCTTGCCCGGGCCCACGCTGTTGGGCTGCCCCGCGCGATGGGTGAAACCCTGCATGCGGTTGTTGAAGAGAAGCCCGGTTGAGGGCTCGAGGAAGGCGCTGCCGAACACGTTGAAGACGCTCTGCACGACGCAGACGGCGTTGCCCGCAGTGTCGGCAAGCATGAGGCACGACGTGCCGCCGCGCTCGGGCACGAGCGTCTTGGGCGCGGTCGCGAGCACGGCCGCGCGCATCTTCGCCGCGAGTGCAGGATCGAGCGCGCGCGCAACCGCGTCGGGAATATCGCGCGGATCGGCGATGAGTGGACGCCCGTGCTCGAACGCGGCCTTCATCGCGCTCATCTGCCAGCCGACGCGCCGGACCGGATCGGCGACGAGCTCGGCGCTCGGCACAGCCTCGAGCCCCTCGAGCTGGAGGAGCAGCAGCACGCCATAGGAATTGGGCGGCATCACCATGACGCGGTGGCCGCGATAGGATGCGCTCGCCGGCTCGACCCACATCGGCTCCATCGCCGCGAGGTCCGCCTCGCGCATGAGCCCGCCGCGTGCCTCGAAATAGGCGCCGATCCGGCGCGCCGTCTCGCCGCGATAGAAGCTGTCGGCACCCTGCTCGGCCACGCCGCGGAGCGTCTTCGCGAGCGCCGGCTGGCGGAACAGATCGCCCGCCTGCACCGGACGCCCGCCCGGCAGGTAGAGCGCGGCGCAGCCGGGATCCGATTCGAGGAGAGCGCGGTCGTCAGGCAGGCGGTCGGCGAGCACGCGGCTCACCGGATGCCCGTTCTCGGCCAGGTCGAGCGCGTCTTCGAACAGCTCGCGCCAGGAGAGCTTGCCGAAGCGGCGGTGCATCGCCTCCCACGCGCGCACGAGGCCGGGCACGACCGGCGCCAAGGGCCCGCGCGTCTTCATGCCCTGGGCGAAGTGCTCGGGCGTCGCGAGCGCGGGCGCGATGCCGGAGGCGTTTAGGCCCAAGGTGCGACGGGACGCCGCATCATAATAAAGTATGAAGCAGTCGCCGCCCATCGAGGTCGCGTGCGTCAGCACCACGGCGAGCGCCGCCGAGGCGGCAATCATGGCATCGGCCAGCGAGCCGCCGCGCTTCAGCGCGGCGATTCCCGCGAGCGTCGCGGCGGAATGGCCGGATACGACCATGGCGCGGCGTCCGAAGACCGGTGCGCGCGGGGTACGAGCCTCGAATTCGCCCATTTTTTTCTCCTTATCCCCCGGAAATGGCGAGCAAATAAAGTGCGTGTCCGCCGGTTGGTTGCAATGGATCGTTGTTCTCGGCCGTTCTGTTAGGGTAGAATCGTATAGTGATGGGGATTCGTGACGTGACCAAGTGGCAGGGGACGGCGCTTGCCGCCGCGCTGACATTGTTTGCGCCCGCGGCCATGGCGTCGCAGGTCGTCTATGAGTACCACATCGAGCATCCGCGCTACGGCACCATCGGGACCTACACCAATACCGTCGACAACGAGGGCGCCGCCGCCGAGGTGCATAGCGACCTCCGCGTGGCGGTGAAAGTCCTCGGCATCGTCATGTACCGCGAGGAGGGGACCCGCACCGAGCAATGGCGCGACGACCGGCTCGTCGGCTTCGACGCCGTCACCGTCACCAACGGCGACAGCATCAAGGTTCATGGCGAAGCCAAGGGTGACACGTTCGAGCTGACGACGCCAACAGGCAAGATCGACGCGCCACCCCAGGTCCATCCCTCCAATCCTTGGGCGCAGCACGTGCTCGAGACCGACTGCATGATGTCGACCAAGACCGGCCACATCGAGCCGGTCAATGTGAGCGGTGGCAATGTTCAGCCGGTGACGCTCGACGGCAAGGAACTGCAGCTGCACCATTACGACGTCGTCGGCTCGAAGCATTGGCAGGTCTGGCTCGACGACCGCGGCGTGGTCGTCGCCTTCCGCACCGAGGAGGACGGCTCGCCGGTCGATTTCATCCTGAGCCACCCGCCTGTCGTCAAGCCGGGCAACCAGGCGCAGAACCAGTAGCGGGCCCAGCCCGCGCGCTCTACTTCCCGTCCGTGAGGAGATGGCCCCATTTCGCGCGTGTCTTGGCGCGCAGCTCGGGGCTTGATTCGGCGACCGGCGGAAAATCCTTCAGCATCTCGTAGGGCCGGCACGCATCGACGATCGCGCGCGTATTGTGCAACTCGCCCTTGCGCTTCCGCGGGTCGAGCGCGCCCGACCAGGCGCGCCGGATTGTATCGATGTCCTCCGCCGGGTCGCATCGCGTCGCGATTGCCCAGATCACGTCGAAGCTGTTGGTCGGGTCGATGTCGTCGTCGACGACCACGACGAAGCGGCCGAGATAATTGCCCGCATGCGCGCCGGAGGCGAGAAGCCCCGCCTGCTTCGCGTGGCCGGGATAGGCCTGCTTCACCGCGATGATGTTGAAGAGCCGCCCGCCGCCCGCCTCGTGGCACCACACGCCGGCGACGCCCGGAAGCCCCGCCTTCTCGACCTGGTCCCAGATCATCGCCGACTTGATGACGCACTTGCTCAGCGAATAGTCGGATGGCGGCCGCCCCGGCCGCGCCATGGTGAGGATCGGGTTGGTGCGGTGATAGACGCGGCGGATGCGCACGACCGGGTCCTCGCGCACCGAGCTTGCGTAATAGCCGGTCCATTCGCCGAACGGCCCTTCGCCCTTGAGCTCGTCGGGCACGATTTCGCCTTCGAGCACGATCTCGGCCGCGGCCGGCATCGGCAGGCCGTGAAGCTCGCTCCTCAGCGTGTCGAACGGCACGCCGCGGTGGCCGCCCGCGTGCGCGAACTCCGAGACGCCGAACGACACCTCGTTGCCCGACGACAGGAACAGGAGCGGATCCTGGCCGCAGCAGATCACGACCGGGCAGGGCTTGCCCTCGCGGAAATATTTCTCGCGGATCTGGCGGCCATGCTTGCCGGGCGACATCCACAATCCCACCGTGTTGCGGTCGTGGATCATCACGCGATATGTGCCGACATTGACCCAGTCGGTCTCGGGATCGCGCATGACGACGAGGTCGCCGGTGCCGATATAGCGCCCGCCGTCGAGCTCGTGCAGGAACGGAACCGGGAATTTGAAAAGATCGACGTCGTCGTCGCGATCGACGTGGTCGAGCACCGGGCCGCCATTGACGAAGACGTTGGGCATGAGCTCGAACCGCTTCATCCGGTCGCGATAAGCCCGTACCACGTCCAAGGGATGGTTCGGCATCGGCAAGCCGAGCGTGAGCGCGAGCCGGCGCGGCGAGTTGGTCATGCCCGACAGCACCGTCATCTCGGGCGGATAGTCCTTGATCTTGTCGAACAGGATGGCGGGCGGGTTCTCGGGGCTCGCCTGGTAGATCATTTCCGCGACGGCGCCCATCTCGAGCTTCCAGTCGCAGCCCGAGACGCGTTTCAGCTCGCCGATCGACTCGACGCGCGCGATCCATTCGCGCAGGTCCGTATGGGGCTTTGCGAATTCGCCGATGCGGATCGGGTTGTCGGCCATGGGCTCCTCCCGTTGCGCCGAGGTTATGATGCGATTGCCCCATGCGATGCAAGCCGATAGGTTGCGCGGCAAGCGACGGAGGATGTGCGATGGCGCGTCAGGCAACGGCGAGAAAACCCGCGCGGGCGGCGGCGAGCGACGTGGTGGCGCGGCTCGACCGCGTCGTCGACGATTACGCGCGCCGCGTGCGCTTCTTCCGCGAGCCGATGACCAAGGGCCGCGCCCGGATGTTCGTGCTGCAACACCGGCAGAACACGCGTCAGCGCAACTCGGTGCTGAAGCTGCGCGTCGCCACCAACTGCCCCGACTGGGACACGAAGCTGCGCATCATCGGCGCGTGCAGCGAAGAGATCATCGCCGACCATGAGCACGGGCATGGGCGGCCGCATTGGGCCATCCTCGAGGATCTCGGCGTGCGCATCGGGCTCGCGCGCAAGGACATCCGCAACGCGCGCCTCCTCGTCTCGACGCAGCTCTGCTGGCTCGCCTGGGAAGCGCTGATGTCGAACCGGCATTGGCTCGAGGGGTTGATCGCCAACACCTGCGCCGAGCGCGCCAACATCCCGGGCTATGGCGCTGGCGAGTTTAGGAAGCGCGGCTGGTTCGGCATGGAACGGCCACGCTGGGCCAAGCTCTTCGGGCTCAAGAACTCGGAACTCGATTTCTTCGAGCTGCACGAGGCCGCCGACATCGCGCACTCCAATCTTGGCTGGCATACGGTCGCGGCCGAAGCCGGACGGCTCGGCGTCGCCGACCAGGTCGTCAACGCCTGCCGCATCAATCTCATGGTGTGGGAACGGTATCTCGACGGCATCGTCGCGGGCGGCGATGCCTTGGACCGCGGCCGGGAGCCGGAATACGTCTAGGAAGGCTCGTCCTTAGCCGCGCTTGCCTTCATATCCCGGCGCGTTCTCGAGCTGATCGAGCCAGTCGAAGCCCATCGCGCGCACGATGCGGTTCGAGATGACGACGAGCCGCGCTTCGGCATTGGGGTCGAGGTTGAAGTGCTGGTGGATCGAGAAGGGCGGGATGTAGATGAAATCGCCGCGCGACCATTCGCAGGTCTTGGGCTCCTCCTCCCAGTCCCAGGCGAAGGCGTCGAGGCACTCGAACTTCAGGTCCCAGTGCAGGTCGTAGCCGCGTCCCTCGGCGACGAAGACCACTTCCTCCCACATGTGGCGATGCTTGCCCGTGCGCCCGCCGCCGGGGATGAACTGCATATAGGCCTCGATGCAGCATTCCTTGGTCAGAAGCCGCTCGTGCATCAGATGCTTCAGGAGCCCGTCGGGCGACTGCTCGAACGGCATCTCCTCGGCGTGCACGATGTTCTTGAGGTCGTCGTAGCCCTTCCGGAATTTTGCGGAATCGGCGATCTGGTCCTTGCGGAAATCGCACGTACCCTTGCCGACATGGGCGAAGTCGCTCTCATGGAGAATCTTCATGGCGCTCACCAATCGATCGGGGGCTGATAGTCCTCGTGTCCTTCGGGCGGCGTGTTGGGCGGGTAGGACACGATCTTCTGGAACAGGAGGTGCATGAACAGGAAAAGCGGCTTCGCCTTCATCACCAGCACGATCGCCTCGTTGTCGGGATCGTCGTTGAAATGCTGATGGACGCAGCCGTTCTCGACGATCATGGCGTCGCCCGCCTTCCAGTCGATGCGGCGCCCGTCGTGGACGTCGTGCCCGCGCCCCTTGAGGATGTAGAAGACGGCGCTGTTCATATGGCCGTGCTTCTGGCCATAGGCGCCGGGCGCCAGCACTTCGACATGCGTCTCGATCGACTGCGCCACCTCGGTCTGCTGCGGATTGATGACCTGCTTGCCGTAGAGCTGCGGCCCGCCCTTCCACTTGAAGTCCTTGAAGTGATAGACGCGCGGCTGCGCCAGAAGCTGGCGGTAGACCTCGCCGTAAGTGCCTTCGAGCGCGCGCACGAAGGTGCGCTTCTTCTGCCAGCGCTCCCACACCACCGGCTCGGGCTCGTTGCGCCCGTCGGCCTGCGGCCGGTCGTAGAGATCGGTCATGGCGTTCTCCTCATGCGATCACAGGCAGCTGCAGGAAGGAATCGTACTTGCCGCCGGCGTGGATCGTGTGCGTGCCGGAAAAGCTCGAAGGCGGCCGGTCGCGCGCATCGTCGTGCGTGAACCAGCCGGTGTCGGTGTCGCGCGACATGCCGGGGCGGGCGAAATCCTGCCCCTGCACGGTGAGCGCGAGGCGATAGCCCTTGGGCAGCGCGAGGCTCGTCGGCCAGATCTCGACATCGACGGCATAGATCTCGCCGGGCGTCAGCTTCTGTACCTCGTCGTGTGTGTGATAAGGGCGCCACTCGGTCGTGCGCGCGGGGTCGAGCTTGCGCTGCGACACGCGTAGCCACCCTTGCGAGACGGGTGCGCGCGGCGCCGTCGAGCTGAAGAACACGACTTCCTTGTCCGAAGGATCGAAGGCGCGAAGCGTCGCGAAGATGTCGGCGTCGTCGAGGCTTGAGGACAGATGAAGCCGCAACTTCACCGGCCCCGCGAGCTCCATCTCTTTCTCGAGCGGCGCCGTGGTGAAGGTCACGCCTTCGCTCAATGCCGGATAAGCCGCGCTCGCCGCGGCGGCGGGCGCGTTCGGCCCGAGCGTCTTGGCGTTCGCATCGAGGAAGAGCTTGGTCCAGTTCGTTCCCGGCAGCGGCCAGTCCTTCGCCGCGATCTTGCGCTTCACCTTGTCGTCGGCCGAGCGCACCTCGACCTCGATCCGCGGCTCGTTCTCCCAGCCGTTGTCGAGGCCTTTGAGATAGCGATCGAAGAACCGGCGCTGCATCGCCACCGTCTCGGGCATGAGGAAGGTGATGAAGTAAGGGCCCGACTGCACCTTCAGCCATTTTTCGCGCGAGGAAATGCCGATCCATCCGGCAATGGTGCCGCGCAGGTGGAGCGCAAGCCCGCCCCAGTTGGCGACCGCGAGCGTCGGGATCTCGATGTTCGCGATGTCGGGGCTGCGCTCGCGGTACCACGCATCGAGCGTCGGGTGCGCAAGCACGTTGTTGATATAGTCCTCGCGGTTCGCCTTGAGCTCGGCCGGCGAAAGGCTCGCGGGGCCGGTGCTGCGCTCGCCCGTCACGATGTCGAGATAGGGCGTGTCGGGATTGCCGTATTGGCTCCGGAGCACCGTGCGGTTCCACCAGCGATCGAGGAACCCGGCGGAGAAGATGCCGTCGCTCCGCGTGCGGTCGCGGAAGAAATCGTACGTGCCTTGCCACGGCAGCAGCGCCGAAAGATAAGGTGGGCGTTGCGCCGCGATCGCCCATTGGCCGGCGGCGTAGTAGGAGATGCCCAAAAGCCCGATCTTGCCGTTGGACCATGGCTGCACGCCGGCCCATTGGATCGCGTCGTAGAAATCGCGGAACTCGGCCGGCGCGTTGATGTCGAGCTTGCCCAGCGACTTGCCGGCGCCGCGCGAATCGACCTTCATCACGACATAGCCGTGCGGGACCCACACTTCGGGATCGGGCGTCTCGAACACCAGATGCTTGCACGAGGAATGCTCGAGGATCTGCGGATACCGCTTCTGCACGACCTCCCAGGCGGGCGGCATGCTCTGGCTGATATGGACGTCCTTGCCGTAGGGCCCGAATGTCATGAGCACGGGGTATTTCCCCGGTGCCTCGGGCCGGAACACGTTGGCGCTGATGCGCGCGCCGTCGCGCATCGGGACGGCCACGTCCTTGTCGAGCGTCATCGTGTGCGCCATCGCCCTTCTCCCGCCGCCGCCCGCCCGCATTCGTACAAGAGCGCCCAACGCGCGTCCAGACGGCCGCCGCAGCACTCACGCCTGATGCGAGAACATGGGCTTGCCCGCGAACGGCGCCTCGCAGCGCAGGATCGTGCCGGTGTCGGATTCGGTGATGAAAAGCTGGCGGTTGCCGGGGCCGCCGAAGGCGAGGTTCGTCATGTGATGGCCGACGCACGGCTCGATCAGGTGCGTCGGCTGGCCGTTCGCATCGAAGCGCCAGATGCCGATGCCGAGATGGCAGACATAGATGCCGTCCTCGCTGTCGAGCGCCAAGCCGTCGGGTCCCGCCTGGCCGCCCGAAAGCTGCAGGAATGTCCCCACCTTCGACACCGATCCGTCGCGCATCAAGGGCGCGCGCCACACCGCGTTTTGCCGCGTCACCGCGACGAAGAGCCGGTTCTCGGCCATGTTGAGGACGATGCCGTTGGGGCTCGGGATCGTGCTCATCAAGAGGTCGAGCCGGCCGTCCGCGCCCAGGCGATAGACCCGGCCCGTCGGATCGTGCATCCCGGTCTGGCCCTGGTCGGTGAAATAGCAGGCGCCGTCCTTGGCGAAGACGAGATCGTTCAAGCCTTTGAAGCCTTCGCTATGGCGGCTGCCCAGAAGCGTCTTCGCCGTGCCGGCCTTGGGATCGATGAGAACGAGCCCGTTCTTGTAGTCGGCGACGAAGATGCGCCCGTCCTTGTGGATCTTGAGCCCGTTGGGCCAGCCGTCATACTGCACCACGAGATCGCATTGACCGGCGGGCGAAAGGCGGAAGATGCGGCCGAACGGGATGTCGACGAAATAGAGATTGCCGTCGCGATCGAAGCTCGGCCCCTCGATGAAGCAGTCGACCTCTTGGCCGAGCCGGTTGGCCTCCGACCAATCGGTGCGCGCCTTCGTGCGGAAGCGGTCGGGAAGCCGGCAATGCACTTCCGTCTTGAGGCGCGTCGGCGGCGCGAAGATGAACATCGATCCTCCTTGCGGCTAGCGAGAAAGCGGCGGAAGCCAGAGCACGTCGCCGCCGCGCGGCGACGCGATCGGCGTTTGCTCGGGCGTCGGTTCGACCGGGCGATAGCCGAGCGCCACGAGCGCCTGCCACAGCGCCTCCATCGAATCTCCCGCGCGGAGAAGGCGTCCGGGATCGATCTCGATCAGGAGGGCCGGCTTCAGCCGCGCGAGCGTGCGTTGCGCGCCGAGCACGAGCTGCAGCTCATAGCCCTCGATATCGGCCTTGACGAAGTCGAGCCGCGTCAGGCCAAGCGCGTCCACCGCTTCGTCGAGCGTCGTCATCGCCACCGCCTCGCGCTCGCCCCGCCGGTCCGGAGCGCCGATATGCGATAGCCCGAAACCGTAAGACCCCGAAGCCTTGACCGGGATGCTCAGCATCGCAACGCCGCTCTGCGCACCCAAGGCGAACGGCAGGATCGCGACATTGCGCAAGCCGTTGGCGCGGATGGCGACACGCAAGATCCTGCGCGCGTAAGTCCCCGGCTCGAGGGCATAGACGAAGCCCTTGGGCGCAAGCTTGGCGAAGAGCTTGGCGAACTGGCCGGCATGCGCCCCCACGTCGAGCACGACCCCATCCTCGGGGATCACGCGCCGCAGCATCGGCGCGAGCGGCAAGTGATGCTGTTTGCACACCGCCTTGAACAGGTGCGCGAAGAAACCGGGAGTGAGGCGAAAGCGAAAATATGGCTCGGCATCGCCGCTTCGCATGGCGGCACTTTATCAGATTGTCGAAAGGTCGCGAAATCGGCTGCGGTGCCAAGGCGGAGGGTGGCGAAAGGCGCGCCCGATCTGGCATCATCGCGGGTGGCCGGAGGAGTTTCGATGGGGCGTTGGCAAAATTGGCTGTGGGGATTTGGGCTGAGCCTGCTCGCGGCGTGCGCGGGGGCCGCGCCCGATCCGGCGCCGCCGGCGGCGGCAGGCGACGCGCCCGATCCGCCGTCCGCGCTCACCACCGTAGCCGCGCCGACGCCCGCGAAGCCCGCCGCGGGCCAGCCTGCAGGCTGGAAGGCGATCCTCATCGCCGGCGACAACCAGGAGCCCGCCTTCGACAACGCCGTCGACGCCATGGCCCAGAAGCTCGAGAGGTTCGGCGTCGCGAGCTCCCACATCACCGTCCTCAAGGCCTCGAGCTACGGCCCCGACGGCGCGGTGCGCGCCAACATCCGCGCCGCCTTCGATCATCTCGCGCCGGGTCCGAAGGACGGCTGCTTCTTCTACATGACCTCGCACGGCATGGCGGGTCGCGGCCTTATCCTCCGGCGCGAGCAGCTTGTGATGTCGCCGCAGGTGCTTGCCTCTGCGCTCGACGCGGCGTGCGGTGCACGGCCGACGGTGGTGATCGCGTCGGGCTGCTTCTCCGGCATCTATGCCACATCGCCGCAACTCGCGCGGCCCAATCGCGTCATCCTCACGGCGGCGCGGCCGGACCGGCCGTCCTTCGGCTGCAACGCGAGCCTGCGTTACACGGTGTTCGACCGCTGCGTGCTCGACAATCTCGTCAACGGCATCGCGTGGGACGCGGTGATGGACCACACCCGCGCCTGCGTCTCGGGCAACGAGTTTGACATGCACGTCAAGGCGCCGTCCGAGCCGCAGATCGCCGTGGGCGCGGCCGAGGGAAAGCTTCTCACGTTTGCGCGCTGAAGCTCGGTGCGGCAGTAAAAAAACGGCCCGAGCTTGCGCCCGGGCCGCTTTCGGCGATCAATCGGTTATGGGCTGACCAGGATCTCAACGCGGCGATTCTGCGGTTCCCTCACGCCGTTCGGCGTCTGGACGCGCAAATTCTCCTCGCCGTACCCCATGCTTTGGATGCGATTTGCCGCAATGCCGCCGCCAACGAGTGCCGCGGTCACGGTATCGGCCCGCCGCTTCGAAAGTCCGAGATTGTACTTTTTCGTGCCGGACGTGTCGGTGTAGCCGTTCACCTGGATGCGCACTGTCGCGCCTTGCTTGGCAGCCGCGATGGCGGCGTTGACGACGCCGCGCCCTGCGGGTGTCAGGGTCGCCTTATCGAAGTCGAAGAAGACGATGAGCGTCTGCCCGGGCGGGACCGCTGCGGCCGGCGCGGGCGCCGGGGCTGGCGATGGCGCCATCATCGGCGGCGCGGGCGAGGCGACCGGCGTGACATAGGCGATTTGCAGATAGCTGATGCCGCCGGTGAAGCCGACGCCGACCTGGCCACCGAGGCCGAGCGGAACGAGCTCGAAGCCACTGCCCACGCCGGCGAGACCGCCTTGCACGGCCGGGCCGAGACCCAAAGTGACTGACGCCTTGGCGCCGCCATAAGAGCCGGCCAACCCGCCGGGGCTTACGCCGGTGCCGCCGATGACGGCGTAGATCATTCCGGCCTGGTTCTCGTACTCGAGATCGAGGCCAAAAAGGATGCCAGCGGTGCCGCTATAGGACTGCGGACCGCCGACGCCGTCATATTCGCAACTGACCGGAATGCGGGAGAACACGACATAGGTGTTTCCCGGCCCGGTCTTGCTGCACGTGAGAAACCCCAGGATGACGCTTCCGTCCGCCCTGGCTTCGCCGCTGGCGGCGAGAAGCGCCATGGGAGCGGCAAGGAACACCGCGAGAATGAGAGAAAAGACGCGATTCATCTTCATCATTTGCTCCCCAAAAGTTGATTCAAAGCGACGCGCGATGCGAAGACGAAAAGGTTTGAGCGCGCGCGCGAACGGTTGGCAAGAGAGCCAGCTTCGGTATGCGAGGATGGGACGTTTCGAGCGCCGTGGCAATGGCATGTCGAAACCGAGTCCCTCTGATGCGCGCGCTCGCCCAATGGGAGTGGGATCACCCTCTAGGGCGATACCTCCTCCAAAAGCCGCCGGCTGGTCTCGACCATGAAGAAGGCGGCGGCGCAGCCGATAATTCCGAACCCGGCAAAGATGCCGAACACGCCGCCAATGCCGAAGCGCGGCAGCACGAACCCCACCAGGATCGGACCGACCGTTGCGGCGATGCGCAGCCAGAAGCTCGCCCACGACACGCCCATCGCGCGCATGCGCGTCGGATAGATCTCGGCGGTGTAGAGGAAGATGCTCATGGCGATCGAGCCGAGCCACATGGCGCAGAAGAAATAGCCGATGAGCATGCCTTCTGCGGTGGCCGCGCCGAACACGGCAAGCTCCGTCAATCCCGCCGCGAGCAGGAAGAAGGCGCCGATAAAATACAAGCGCCGTCCGGTGCGGTCGATGATGAGGGCGCAGAGGAGCGAGCCGACGACAGTGCCGACCTGCGTCATCGCCGCATAGGTCAAGGCCTGCTGCAGCGGCAGGTGATAGACTTGGCGGTAGAGCGTCGGGATCCAGCCCTGGAGCCCATAGGCGATGATGTAGACCGACGCCCACAGGACCCACGCGAGAATGGTGCGCGCGCGGTAGCGGCCCTCGAACAGCTCCTGCCAGCGCGTTGCCGCCGCAACCGGCCGCGTCTTTATCTGCGGCACGGGCGGCAGCGGCCGCGTGCCGTCGCGCGAGACGATGCGCTCGACCTTGTCGAGGATCGCGCCCGCCTCGCTGAGCCTGCCCTTCGAGGCGAGCCAGCGCGGCGATTCCGGGCAGAGCCGCTGCAGCACCAGCGCCACGACCGCCGGCACCGCGCCGATGATGAACATCCACTGCCAGCCGAAGCGCGGCACGACATAGGCTCCGGCCACGCTCGCGCCGAGAAGCCCCACCGGAAAGATCATCTGATAGGACAGGAATGAGCCGCCGCGCTTTTCCGCGCGCAGGATCTCGCTGATATAGGTCGAGGCGATCGGGATCTCGCCGCCCAAGCCGATGCCCTCGAAGAAGCGGCACCAGAAGAGCTGGTCGTAATTGTGGGTGAAGGCGCAGACGAAGCTCATCACCGCATAAAGTCCGATCGCAAGCCGCGCGGCCGGGATCCGGCCGATGCGCTCGGCGCCGAAGCCGAAGCAGAACGCGCCTACCGCCTGGCCGAGATTGGCGATGCTGATGAGCCCGCCGATGCTCTCAGGGCCGATATGCCAGGCCGGGATGATGACCGGCAGGACATAGGCGAGCGCGAGGGAGTCGAAGGAATCGAAGAAGATCGCGACGCCCAGGATGATGGTGACCGTGACGTGCCAGCGCGAGAACGGCAGCCGTTCGATGCGCGCGATGACGGTCTGCTCGTCGAGCGGCAGCATGTCCGCCATGAAAGCCTCCCTGGCTTTTAGTGGAGATTATTCCTCTCCTGCCGGTGATCATGCGCTCTCGCGGTGAACGCGGCAAGCCGCGCGCGCATCGTTGCGACAGGGTGCTATAAGGGGGAGCCGCCATGATCTCGATCCGCGATCTCGCGATGACCTACCGCACCGCCGAGGGCCAGCACCCGGCGGTGCGCGGCGTCTCGCTCGAGATTCCGCAGGGCGCGTTCTACACGCTTCTCGGCCCCTCGGGCTGCGGCAAGACGACGATCCTGCGCTGCGTCGCCGGGCTCGAGCACCCCGACGCAGGCGAGATCGCCATCGGCGGCGAAGTCGTGTTCTCGGCGGCACGCGGCCTCTGGGTCCCGCCGCACCAGCGCAACATCGGCATGGTGTTCCAGTCCTACGCCATCTGGCCGCACATGACGGTGTTCGAGAACGTGGCCTTTCCGCTGCGCCATAAGCGCCCGCGCCTCGCGCGCGCGGAGATCCGCGAGCGCGTGGCGAAGGCACTTCTCCTTGTTCATCTCGACGGGCTCGAGGAGCGGCCGGCGCCCTATCTCTCGGGCGGGCAGCAGCAGCGCCTCGCCTTGGCGCGCGCGCTCGTCGGCGAGCCGCGCGTCCTTCTCCTCGACGAGCCGCTCTCGAACCTCGATGCGAAATTGCGCGAGGAGATGCGGCTCGAGATCCGCCAAGTGGTGGAGCGCCTCGGCGTCACCACGCTCTTCGTCACGCACGAGCAGATCGAGGCGCTCACCATGTCCGACGTGATGGCGGTGATGCGCGACGGCGTGATCGTGCAGGAAGGCGCGCCGGCCGAGATCTATGCCCGGCCCAACGGCGCCTTCGTCGCCGACTTCATCGGCCGCACAAATTTCCTCAAAGGCCGCGTCCTCGACGTCGCCGCCGGCCTTGCCACGATCGAGACCGCGATCGGCCGGCTCTCGGCGCGCGTCGACGACGAGACGGGCGTGGGCGACGAAGTCACGCTCGCGGTGCGGCCTGAGAACGTCGCGTTGGCCGAGCACGGCTTCTCCGGCACGGTCGAGACGGTCGTCTATGTCGGCAACCTGCTCGACTGCCTCGTCACCGTCGGCTCCGAGCGCATCCGGCTTCAGCTCCATCCCTCGGCGACGCTCGCGCGCGGCGAGACCGTGCGCCTCCAATTCCCGCCCGAGCACCTTCGCGCCATGCGGCGCTAGCAGGTGCTGTCATTGCGAGGAGCGCCAGCGACGAAGCAATCCCCTGGAGATTGCTTCGCTCCGCTCGCAATGACAGGCGATTTGCGGGCGCAGGCCTTGGGACGCACGCCTGCAATACCGTGCCCGCGCCTTGAATTTCCCGCGAGTCCGGGATAATCACCTCGCGCCATCTCGCAGGGGAAAATCACAGTGCCGTTGGATGCAGCATCGGGCCTCAGGCTCGCGGCCGATATTGGCGGAACCTTCACCGACGTCGCCGTCTTCGACGAGGCGAGCGGGCGCTTGACGCTCGGCAAGGCGCTCTCGACGCCCGGCAATCTCGCCGAGGGCATCAATGCGGGCGTGGCCAAGACCGCGACCCAATATGGTTCGGTCGGGCTCTTCTTGCACGGCTCCACGATCGCCATCAACACGATCCTCGAGCGTACCGGTGCCAAGACCGCGCTCCTCATCACCGAGGGCTTCCGCGACATCTATGAGATCGGCCGCATCAACCGGCCTGACTCCTACAATCTCTTTTTCCAGAAGCACGTGCCGCTGGTCGAGCGCGCGCTGCGCTTCGAGGTGAAGGAGCGTGTCTTGGCCGACGGCGAGGTCGAGCGCCCGCTCGACGAGGCCGAGGTCGCGGCATTGGGCGACAAGGTCGCAAGCCTCGGCTGCGAGGCGGTCGCGATCCTATTCCTCCATTGCTACAGGAGCCCCGAGCACGAGGCGCGCGCCAAGGCGCTCCTGGAAGCGCGTCATCCCGGCATGTTCGTCTCGGCCTCGCATGAGCTGTCGCAGGAATATCGCGAGTTCGAGCGCTGCTCGACCGTTGTCGCGAACGCCTATATCGGCCCCAAGGTGCGCGACTATATCGGCGGCATCGACCGTCACCTGCGCGAGGTCGGCTTCAAGGGCTCGTTCCTCGTGGTGCAATCGACGGGCGGGCTCTACGAGGCGGATCAGGCGCAGAAATACTGCGTGCGCATGCTTGAGTCGGGCCCGGCCGCGGGCGTCATCGGCACGCGCATCATCTGCCGCAACCTGGGGCTCGAAAGCGCGATCGCCTTCGACATGGGCGGAACGACGGCGAAGGCAGGCGTCATCTACAAGGGCGAGCCGCTGACGACCGGCGCGGCACTCCTCGGCGGCTACGAGAAGGCGCTGCCGGTGCAGATCGCGATGATGGACATATTCGAGGTCGGTACCGGCGGCGGCTCGATCGCGCGGGTCGAGGACGAGATGCTGCGCGTCGGCCCGCAGAGCGCGGGCGCGCAGCCCGGCCCGGCTTGCTATGGCCTGGGCGGCGACAAGCCCACGGTGACCGACGCGAACCTCGTGCTTGGCCGTCTCGGCGCCGACCGGTTCCTCGGCGGTGAGATGAGGCTCGATACCGCCGCCGCCGAGCGCGCCTTGAGGACGCATGTCGCGGGTCCGCTCGGCATGGACGTGACCGCGGCGGCCGACGGCATCCTGCGCGTCGCCACCACCGCGATGTCCTATGCGGTGAAGGGCGTCACCACCGAGCGCGGCCTCGATGTCGGCGATTTCGCGCTCGTCGCCTATGGCGGCGCGGGGCCGCTTCATGCCGTTGCTGTCGCGCGCGAGCTCGGCATGCGCCGCGTCATCATTCCGCCGGCGCCGGGCGTGTTCTCGGCGATCGGCATGCTCTTCTCCGACCTGCGCTACGATTTCGTGCGCACCTGGTTCACGCGCCTCGACGACGCCGACTTCGCCGACTTGGAACGCGTCTATGGCGCGCTCGAGGATGACGGGCGCCGCAACATCGCCGCGACCTCGGTCCGGCCCGATGAGATCACGGTGAAGCGCGCCGCGGACATGCGCTATGTCGGGCAGGAGCACGCCGTCACCGTCGACCTGCCGATGGAGGTGTTCGAGAAGAAAGACCGCGAGGCGATCAAGCGCCATTTCGACGCGCAGCACGAGTTCCGCTATGGCACCTGCGCGCCAGAGGAGCGCGCCGAGGTCGTCTCTCTGCGCACCACCGTCACCGGCGTCATGCAGAAGCCGCCGCAGGAGCGCATCGAGACGGGCGGCCGCGCGCCGAAAAAGAGCACGTTCACCGGCAAGCGCCAGGTCTATTTCGGCGAGAATGGCGGCTTCCTCGAGACCGCGACCTACGCCCGTGCCGGGCTCCTCGCCGGCAACCGCATCAGCGGCCCGGCGCTCGTCGAGGAGCATGCCTCGACGACCGTCGTCATGCCCGGCGACAAGCTCGTCGTCGACGAGTGGGGCAATCTCGTCATCACCGTCGCGGGGAGGAAGTGATGGCGACGCTCGAGGCGGCGGCGCCGAAGGTTCTGAAGGCCGATCCCGTCGTCACCGAGATCGTGCGCAACGGCGTCATCGCCGTGACAGAGGAAATGAAGACCAACCTCATGCGCACGGCCTACAACATGATCATCTACGAGGCGTTGGACTTCACCACGGGCCTCTACACCGCGGCCGGCGAGACGATCTCGATCGGCATCGGCCTGCCGATGTTCATCCGCGGCATGGCGGAGACGATCAAGGCCGAGCTGAAGCATTTCGCCGGCGACATCCATCCCGGCGACATCCTCATCACCAACGACGCCTACACGACCGGCAGCCATCTCTATCACGTGACGTTGACGCTCCCGATCTTCCACAAGGGCGTGCTGGCGGGCTTCGCCTGCTGCATGGCGCACTGGATCGACATCGGCGGCACGCTGGGCGGGATGACCACCGACATTTATTCGGAAGGCCTCCAGCTTCCCTATCTCAAGCTCTACAAGGCCGGCAAGATCAACCAGGATATCGTCGACATCATCCGCATGAATGTGCGCATTCCCTCGCGCGCCATGGGCGATCTGCGCGCGCAGGTGACGGCGGTCAAGACCGGCGAGCGCCGCTTCCTGCAACTCCTCGACCGCTACGGTCGCGAGGAGGTGCTGGCCGCCATCGCTTCGATCATGGACCATTGCGAGGTGAAGGCGCGCGAGCGCACACGCTCGATCCCGGACGGGACCTACGAGGCCCAGTCTTATATGGACGACGACGGCGTTGATGTCGGCAAGCGCGTCCCGATCAAAGTGCGGGTCATCGTCAAGGACGACGAGATGACGGTCGATCTTTCGGACGTCTCGCAGCAGGTGAGGGGCTTCTACAATTCCGGCATCACGACCGGTTTCGCCTGCTCGCAGGTCGCCTACAAGTGCATCGCGTCGCCCACCGATTATCCGATCAATGACGGCTCGTTCCGCAGCCTCCATGCGATCGTGCCGCCGGGCCGCATCGTGAGCGCGACGCGGCCGGCGCCGATGCGCTGGTGGATGACGTTCCCGATGACGATCGTCGATACCGTGTTCAAGGCGCTGGAGCCGGCGATCCCCGATCGCGTCATCGCCGGCCATCACGCCGATCTCCTGGCCGCGGGCTTTTACGGCATCAACCCCAAGGGCCGCGAGTTCTTCATCGGCAATTTCGGGCCTTTGGGCGGCGGCTGGGGCGCCAAGCGCCACGAGGACGGCGTCTCGGGCGTTGTCTGCATCAATGACGGCGACACGCACAACAGCCCGACCGAGCAGGTCGAGACGAAGTTCCCGGTCGTCGTCGAGAACTATGCGCTCATCGCGGATTCGGGCGGCGCCGGCAAGTATCGCGGCGGGCTCGGGCTCGAGCGCGTGACGCGGGCGCGCTCGACCATCACGTTCGGCAGCCAGATCGAGCGCGCGCACTGCAAGCCGTGGGGCCTCGATGGCGGCAAGGAAGCGACCGGCAACGAAGTGGCGCTCAGGATCGACGGCGCGTGGAAAGAGGATTTTCCGAACGCCAAGGTGCTGATCGCGCCGATCAAGGCCGGCGATGCCTACCGCCTGCGCTCGGGCGGCGGCGGCGGCTATGGCGCGCCGTGGCTGCGCGATGCCGAAGCGGTGCGGGAGGATGTGCGCGAAGGCTACGTGTCGCTCGCGGCCGCGGCCGAGCTTTACGGCGTCGTGCTCGATCCCGCGACCTTCGCCATCGACGCCAATGCGACCCAAAAGCGCCGCGCCGCGCTGCGCGCCGGGAACTCCGCCTAGCCGGGCGCTCCTTTCGCGGCCGGTCCGAACACCGTGTCCAAGAGCCGGCCGGCCTGCGCTGGCGCGAACGGTTCGTTCGTCATCAGCCGCCGGAAGAAAACGGCGCCCAACAAGGCGATGGCGGCGAGCTCGGGATCGACATGAGCTGGCAGCTCGCCGGCGGCGGCGCCCGCTGCGATGAGGTCGATGAGGGGCTGGCGCGCGGCGGCTTGGAAGCTGTGGTGAAACCGGCGCAACGCGCGGTCGCGTTCCGCGGCGTCGATGAGCGCCGGAAAGCACGACGAGAAGGTCGAGCCATCGAGAAGCTCGGCAACGTGGCGCACGATCCGCTCCACCCGCTCGCGCGAGGAGCCGCTGCCCAGGTCAGGGCCTTCGGTTGCGTGAAACGTCCTGAACGCGTCGGCAATGAGCGCAAGCTTGTCCGCCCAATGCCGGTAGATCGTCGATTTTCCAACGCCGGCGCGCGCGGCTACGGATTCGATCGCGAACCCGCCATATCCGACCTCTCCGAGCTCCTCGAGCGCGGCGCGGAGGATGATCCGCCGCGAGCGCTCGATCCGCGGATCTACGGCGTTGCCGCGCTGCCGTGCGTGCCGGACGTTGGTCAGCTGTGCGTGCCTCGCGTGCCGGAGCCGGGCGCGCGATATTCCGGCCGGTTCGGTTCGAAGAGTTCGATAAGGTTGCCCGACGGGTCTTCGAGCAGGATCTGCTTTCCGCCGGTGCCCTGCACCGGCTCGTTGCGGAAGCGCCCGCCGGCCGCCTTGATCTGCGCGACCATCGGATCGAGCTCTTTGACGACGAGGTGAATACGGTTCCACCCGCCGGGCTTTTGCTGCTCGCCCGACGGCATCGGCGCCCCCCCGCCGCCGCGGAACGGCTGGGTCAGATAGAGGTGCAGTTCGTCGCGCGAGATTTCGGCGAAGGGCGGCGCCGGGTGCATTTCGAGCTTGAAGCCGAGATGCTTCGTATAGAAATCGATCGCCGCGTTGACGTCGTTGACGATATAGCGAACGCATACGGCCATTTCCGGCTCCTCCCCGTGCGAGGTTGATCCTTCCTCGCTACGAAACGTAGCCGTTTCGGAGCGATACGTCAACGTATCACAAAAGAGGGCGCGAAAAAATCGCAGCGCCGCTGCGGCGCTAGTCCTTCAGCGGGATCGACAGCGAGATGCCGCCCGCGCCGCAGCACGGGCATTGCAGCGCCACCAGGATCTGCTGCTTCTGCTCCTCGCTGAGGTCGGCGCGGTCGAGCATCTCGCGCACCTGCTGCTCGAAGACGCTGTGAAGCGGCTGATCGGTGAAGCTGAGCTCGGGATCGTCGGCCATCGCCTTAAGATAGCGGCTCGGGCCGGCGATCCAACCCCCTTTGGACGAGGCGCCATGCGATTGATGAGGCGGTAGGATTGGTCGGTAGGTTCCAAAAGGCGCCGCGTGAAGACGGCGCCCTCCGGGAGGAATTCATGGCTCAGACTCGCACGGTCGACGTGACGCGGCTCATCGACGAGCGCGGCGTTTCGCGCTTTCACATCGGGCTTGTCATCTTTGCCTTCTTCGTCGTGATGATCGACGGCTACGACATCGCGGCCCTGGGCTTCGCCATTCCCTCGCTCGTCAGGGATTGGCACATCACCGATCAAGCCTCGCTCGGGCCGGCATTGAGCGCGAGCCTCCTAGGCATGCTGATCGGCGCGCCGGGCTTGGGCGCGCTCGGCGACCGCATCGGGCGCAAGCACGCGATCAACCTCTCGCTCGTGAGCTTCGGCGTCTTCACCTGGCTCACCGTGCTGACCCATTCGATCGGGCAGATCGCGCTGCTGCGGCTCCTCGCCGGCATCGGCATCGGCGGCTTCATGCCGAACATCATCGCCTTGATCGGCGAATTCGCGCCGCGCAATTTCCGCGCGACGCTCATCATCGTGAGTTTCGTCGGCGTGGGCTTCGGCGGCGGATTGCCGGGGCCGGTCGCGGCGCTCCTCGTGCCGACGCACGGTTGGCAGATCCTGTTCACGATCGGCGGCGTCGTGCCGTTCTTCGTGGCGCTTGCGTGCTGGCTGGGATTGCCGGAATCGATCAAGTATCTCGCCATCACTCCGGCGCGCCGCGACGATCTCGAGCGGCTTCTGCGGCGGATGCGGCCCGATCTCTCCTTCGGTCCCGAGACGCGCTTCGTCATCGCCGACGAGAAGCAGTATCGCGGCCTCTCGCCGAGGCATCTCTTCAGCGACGGGCTCGCCCTCATCACGCCGCTCCTGTGGCTTCTCTTCATCTTCAACCTGATGGGCTATTTCTTCCTGGTCAGCTGGACGCCCTTCCTTCTGAGCGCGGCGCACCTGCCGATGTCGCAGGCCGCGATCGCGCAGACCGTGTTCCAGATCGGCGCCACGATCGGCTCGTTCATCTTGTGCCGGCCGATCGACCGCATGGGCCTCTGGCCGATCGCGATCCTGTTCACGCTCGCGGTTCCGTGCGTCGCCCTCATAGGCATTGTCGGCCCGATGTCGCGCTCGCTCTTGATGACGATCGAGTTCTTCGCCGGCGTCTGTGTGCTGGGGCTTCAAGGCGGCATCAACGCCACCGCCGCCTCGATCTATCCGACCTCGTTCCGCTCGAACGGCACGGGCTGGGCCTTGGGCATGGGCCGGGTCGGTGCGATGCTGGGGCCGGTCTTGGGCGGCGTCCTCATCGCGCACCACCTGCCGCTCGCCGAGCTCTTCTACATCGCCGCAATCCCGTTCGCGATCGGCGCCGGGCTCTGTTTCTGGCTCGCACAGCTCTACGTCGTGCGCTTCAAGGGCACCGGTCTCGGGCAACGCGCGGCGCTCGACCACGCCGCCGCCGGCGACTGACCCCATCGGGCTTGCGACGAAATAAGGATGTGAGCGGGATCACCTCGCGCTGATCCCCTCTGGCCGCCCGGCCGTACCAAGGCCGGTTAAAGCGGAATTAATGGACTTCGGTCCCTAATGCCGCGGCGCAGAAGGGACCGTCATGCTGAAAGAGTTCCTTGCCCGATCCGTCTTGGCGACCGCCCTTGTGGTTGGGGCGGCCGTTCTGCCGGCCCGGGCAAGCGTTCTTTACTATGACTTCTCCTTCAGCGGAGATGGCGTCGCCGGGGCGGGAACGATCATCACCGCGGCCACGCCCGATCCTTCCGCGCCCTTGCCGGATGCCTACGACATCCTGTCGATTTCCGGAGAGGTCAACGGCTCCCCCATTACCGGCCTCGCGGGCGGGGTGGGGCCGGTCGAATATTCGGCGGACGGCTATTTCATCTACGACAACGATTTCTATGTCGCCGGCGCGGCCTCGCCGGCCGGCGGCTTCTTCGACGATGACGGGCTCCTGCTCGACACCGCCGGCAACGACTACAACCTATTCTACGATGGCTCGAACTACTGGTACTGGGCCGACCAGGGGGGCGGCATCGCGGTGAGCTTCAACGCGGTCGATCCGCCGGCGCCGGTGCCGGAGCCGGGCACGCTCCCGCTCTTCGCCGCGATGCTCGCCGCGCTCGCCGCCAGCCGCCCGACCCGCAGGCTCTTGCTCCGCCGCGCCTGAGCTACTGCGCCGCCGCCTGTTTCGCGGCGCGCGCCGCGATCTTCCACCCCGACCACACCGGCTCGACATTGAGGAAGCGCCGTCCGTTCTCGCCGAGGATGTTGCGCTTCTGCTGCTCGTTGAGGAACGGCAGGTCGTAGATCGTGCTCGGCAGGTCCATGTCCCAGTGCGGATAGTCGGACGCGTAGCAGAGCTGCGTCTCGGCGTTCATCATCTTGAACGTCTCTTCGAGCGCGGTGCGGTTCCCCACCATCTCCATCGGCTGCGACGTGAAGTACATCTGCCGCATATAGTCCGACGGCTTCATCTTGAGCGCCGGGCATTCCGACGAGCGCATCATGTATTCGTTGTCGAAGCGCTGCATCATGAAGGGGACCCAGGCGAGCCCGCTCTCGATCCACATCACGCGCAACTTGGGGAAGCGCTCGGGCAGGCCGTTCACGATCCAGTTGGCGAGATTCACCATGTTGAACACGGTGAAGCCCAGCGCGTGCACGGTGATGAAGCGGTTCGAGTTGCCGACGAGCCGGTCGTCCCAGCTATAGGCCGCGTGGAACGAGAGCGGCAGGTTCATCTCTTCGAGCAGCGCGTAGGTCTTCATGAAAGCGTTGTCCCACACGCCCTTGTAGCGCGCCGAGGTGACCATGAACCCGGCCACGCCTTTCTTGTGGCCGAAATCCTTCACCATCTTGTAGGTGGCTTCGGCGTCGTTGAACGGCAGATAAAGCATCGAGACGATGCGCGGCTCCCTGGCGAGGATCGTCTCGCACAGCCACGCGTTATAGGCGCGCGCCACCGCGACCTCGATCTCGACATTGGGATGGAGCCCAAGATTGAGCATCGGCGTCGGGAAGAGACAGAGCATGTCGATGCCGATCGCATCCATGTAGCGCTTGGTGAGCGTGACGTCGCGATGGGGCGAGGGCGGCGTCTTCTCGTTGCGGCGCAGGTGGTAGCGCGTGACGCGCCCGCCCACGTCCTGGAAGCCCACCTGCGTGTTGACGAGCGTGGGCCGGCCGCCGGCGCTACCGCTGCCGCTCACGCCGCGCTTTGCGCTCGCGGTATGGCGGATGATCGGGTCCTCGATGAAGGGCACGATCTGGTCGAAGGATTCATTCTCGTAGTGGTGCGCATCCACGTCGATGATGTGGATGTCCTCGTAGTGCCGCTGGCGCGCCTGGCGCTCGGCGTTCTTCAGAAGCGTGCGGGTGTCGAATTCCTCGGCCGCGGGCTCCCGGTACTTCACGTCCATCGTGTCCATGTCGCAATCCCTTGTTAGAGGGCGATGTAGATCGCGCCGTCCTTTTCCGTGACGGCGAATTTCTGCAGCCGGATGCGGCGGTCGGTCGCGCACTCGCCGCTCTCGAGCTTGTATTCCCAGCCGTGCCACGGGCAGATAATGTGCATCTCGCCCTCATTGAAGCGCATACCGTTATGCGTGCGGTCGGGCCCGAGCACGTCCTCGACCTTGGGCAGCATGATGCCCTCGCAGGCGGGGCCGCCCTGGTGCGCGCACTGGTTGCGGTAGGCATAATATTTCCCGCCGTGGCGATAGACCCCGACGTCGACGTCGCGCGCGCTCACGATGCGCACTTCGCCGTCCTTCAACTCCCCTGCCTTGCACACGAATACGTCAACCATGTTCCGCCCCTTGGCCAGCTACGAGAATCAAGCACGAGCCGGCGGGGGTCAAGCGCCCGTTTCGCATGGGCGAGGCCGCCCAACGCCATTGACGGGCGGTCAGGGCGGGCCTTACGCTCGCTGCGGCGCCGCCGAGGGGGCGTCTA
>Ga0335081_10000513_pt1 | contig 66000 bp, 52 predicted proteins | sample Lox_Sample_35_FD_206713 | JGI IMG/M metagenome (GOLD analysis project Ga0335081, IMG submission 206713) | Soil microbial communities from Loxahatchee National Wildlife Refuge, Florida, United States - Lox_Sample_3.5 | ecosystem: Environmental > Terrestrial > Soil > Wetlands | place: USA...
AACATGCACGGCCGATCCGCTGGAGTTACACGGTAGCCGACTTGCGCCGACACATGGAAAAACCGTTGCGAGCGTGTGCATGAAAACCTGCTCAGAACTTATGATCAGGTGTACTAGTGTAGTGTCCCTAACGCTTCTTTACAACGGTTGACCCTGGACACGGTTGACCCTGGCCAGAATCGTCTCGGCGTCTTTGGTCCAGATGAATTTCTTGGGATTCCGATGGTGTTCGTTCAAGTAGCTTTCAATGGCATCGATCAACTCTTTGACGCTTTGGAAAGTTCCCCGGCGAATCCGCTTGCGGGTAATCTCGCCAAACCAGCGCTCGACCAGGTTCAGCCACGAACTGCTGGTCGGAATGAAGTGCAAGTGAAAGCGAGGATGGCGTTTGAGCCAACGTTTAACGGGAGGACTCTTGTGGGTGCTGTAGTTGTCCACGATCAGGTGCAGGTCCAGTTGAGCCGGAGTCTCGTGATCAATCTTGTCCAGAAACCGGATGAACTCCCGACTGCGATGCCGCGGCAGGCATTCTCCAATGACCTTGCCGTCCAGCAGGCTTAAGGCCGCAAACAGAGTCGTCGTCCCGTGCCGTTTGTAGTCGCGGGATTGGCGGGCTGGAATCCCTGGACGCAAGGGCAACAAGGGTGCGGTCCGGTCCAACGCCTGAATTTGGCTCTTCTCATCAACCGAGAGCACCAGCGCCTTGTCGGGTGGATTCAGATAGATGCCGACCACGTCTCGCACTTTCTCCACAAATTGCGGATACCGAGAGAGCTTGAAGGTCTCGACCCGATGAGGTTGGAGTTTGTGGGCTTTTCAGATCCGCTGCACGGCCATTCGACTCAGCCCTTGCGGCTTGGCCATCAAACGAATGCTCCAGTGAGTTGCGTTCGTCGGGGTGGTGCGCAGCGTGGCTTCCACCACCGCTTTGACTTTTTCGGCACTCAAAGCCCGTTTACGTCCTGGGCGCTTGCCGTCGCGCATCAGGCCAGCCACCCCGAACTGTTCGAATCGCCCTCGCCGCAGAAGCACAGTCGGGCGCGAGGTGCCTACTTGCTGGGAGACCGCGTTGTTGGGCACCCCTTGGCCGGCGAGCAACACAATGCGAGCACGCAAGACGATTTTCTGCGGGGTCTGGCCAGACTGAACCAATTGCTTAAGGCGTTTCTGTTGATTGACATCGATCCAGACAGCAGTTGCCGGTTTGAACATGCCGCCTGCATATCACAACCGGAGCTATTGTAGAGCTATCTATGGGACATCACACTAGAAGGCGATTGCAAAGGAGGGGGCAATTCATTTGGTGAGGACTGGGAGAATCCGGTTTCCGAAACGGCACTCGCTGGGGATTTGGCACGGTACTTGAGCGCGACGTGACAGAAAAAAAGCTTGCAATGGAGCGCGGCGCTGCTACGATGCGTCACATCTGGCGGTGTGCGAGTACGCTGGATAGGGGAAGAAATGAGCTGGGCGTGGCTCATTAGGAGGCATGAGATGGCGAGAACTAGGTATCGGGCGATTTGGTGGCCGAAAAACTTCACTGCGAGCCTTTGCATACTTGGCCTGTGTGCATTGGTTTCGGTGCTCGCCCTGCCGTTGAACGGCTATGCGGATGATATTAAACCAGGTCTGTTGGCTCTGGATTCGGTCGAGAATTTTGCGGCTTATGCCAATGGTTCACTGAATGTAAGTGGCACGACGACGATTAATGGGGACCTCGGGCTTGGGCCGGATGGAACACAGAACTTCATCACTACCCCCACCGTCAACGGAACGTACGTCAACAGCGGCCTTGGCTCCGTGTCCACGAAGATCAGCGGCGTTTCTGCGTATGCGGCCAGTCTGACGCCAACCGCGACGTACGGCACGATTAATAACAAGACCACCATCACAGCCAGCGGCGGCTATGCTATCGCCAATATTGGGACGATCAGCCTCCTTGGCAACGGCGGCCACTATCTCATTTTATCAGGCGGGCCTGATGACATTTTCGTCTTGAATGTATCAAACAGCGTAAGTTTTCTGCAGACCACTTGGCAGCCGGTCGTATTGAGCGGCGGCGTGACACCGGATCACGTCCTGTTTAACTTGCTAAACACGGCTGCCGGTGCCACCGCCTTGTTTGTGACGAATGATGTAACGCTCGTCGGTACGTTTATCGCGCCAGATGCCAGCATGACTCTAGGGTCGGTCAATCTTAACGGGGGCGTTTTCGCGGGCGGAGACAACCTGAACCTCATTGGGTCGACAATAACCGCGGACGTTTTTATGCTTCCGGAGCCATCGAGCTTCGCCCTCGTGGGCTTTTCATGTCTCATTGGCTTCGGGCTTTGGCCGCGGCGGCGGCGCTAGCGTTTCGTAACTGGCAGTTGGGTAAATTGTTGAGGGCGGCAAACGAACACGTTTGTCGCCCATATTCTGTGTTGCCAGCGCGGCATACGCGATCGGTATCCGACCAACCAAAACAGTCTCCTAACCAACATCGTGTGTGGCTGCGTGAAGTTGCCCCGCATAGCTTGGACCTTACGTTCGTCAAGTGACTGGCGATAATTTCAACGGTTTCCCCATGGCGAGAGCCCAGATTTTTCTTTGCGGTGCTTCACCTTTGCTTCACTTTTCGCTTGCTTCCGGACGGCAGGTTTGTAACACTGCCAACACTTGGAGAGGCAGTAAAGCATTGCTCCAGCGGTCGTTTCCACGGCGAGGTGGAAAACAGCCGATAAAAGTCACTTCGTAGTGAATTGGATCAAGCTTGGAATAGATGGCGGGGTATACTCAAGTCGGGAGGGAGATTATGAGAAGCTGGGCGAGCGGGAGGAACGTGAGGGCGGTTGGGAGTGCGAGTTCTTGGATCAAGCTGTTCGCGCTGATGGCGGTTTGCACGGGTCTTGTGCTAAGTCAGGTGCAAGCAGCGAACCCCACACTGTATGAGTCGGCCTACACAGGTCCGGGTGGAGCCGCCAATTTCTATAGCGTTAATCCGGACACGGGTGCGGCCACGCTGATCGGGCCAATTGGTTTCAACCAGGTTGGTGCGATTGATTTTGACGCGTCCGGAACACTATACGCGGTGGGCAACCGCGTATCGGACGGCACGCAGGTGCTGCTGAAGATCAATCCAGCGACGGGCGCGGGAACCGAGATCGGCCCCACCACGCTGTCCGCCAACGTTCAGGACATTTCCTTCCGCAATAGTGATGGCGCTCTGTTTGGTTACTCCGTCGGCAGCATCTACACTTTCAACATCGCGACCGGCGCAGCGACTCTTTTGGGTAGTACCGGGGATGGCTTCCCCAGCGGCAATGGATTGGCCTTTTCTCCGTTCGATACCCTGTACAAGGCGGATAATAACAACCTCTCGACTATCGACCAGTCGAGTGGGGTCGCAACCCCCGTGTTGAGCCTGAGCTATCCCGTTGCGAACTCTCGTGCCAACGGGATGGACTTCGATAACGCGACGGGAATTCTGTGGGCGTCGGTCAACGCTGGCTCGGGCGGAAGCGGAATGAATTACCTTGCCACGATTGACGTCAACAACGGAGACGTGACCGAAGTCGGCATGACCCAGAGCGGGTCGGATGCGCTGGTCGTAGCCATCGCCCTGATTCCCGAACCCGGGACTTTCGCATTGGTTGGCATGGGCTTGGTAGGCTTGCTGGCGTTGAGGCGGCACAAGAAGCATTAAACTTGGTCTCTGCGAAAATCGTTCGATCGGTCTGCTGGGCGGCGTGGGGTTTTGTGCTGAAGCACTTGGTGACGGTGCTTCGCGGGTGGCCGTCAATAGTTGTATCGCCCACGGAGTGCCGTGGGCTCCTTTTGTCATAAGGCATCCAAGACAGCCAGCGTTGAAACCCCTTGGTTTGCAACGATATTGCTTGCTTTTGGCGTGCGGATAGGAGTAATACTCTCGGGCGAAGACCTGTGGGGGCTTGCTTCTTCGTTGGTCCTCGTGGCGTCCCGTTCCGTGAGGGGGGAAGACAGCCTGTAGCGCTAGTGGCGAGGGGTCTACAGATGAAAGCGGATCAGAGTTGCGGGCGCGGAGGATTAGCTCAAGCATCCTATGACCCGCTTCATTTTGAATTGGCCGTATCGGATTACCGATTGACTATCACTTGCTCTGGGAGGGCTCGCGGTTGGCCTGTGTCCGCCCGATGGACGCATCTCCTTTGGTGCGTGCTGGTTGGACTGATCTTTTCCCTTTACCCCTGCACTTTGGTCAACGCCCAGTACACCTGCAACTTCCAAACCAACGTCATTAGTGGCATCGTCAGCAACTGGGCGGGCAATTACGTCATTGGCTCAAATACTTTCGCCGATGGGTTGGTGATCCAAAACGACGGGTTGCTGTCGAACGGGTCCGGTCAACTGGGGTACGAAGTCTGCAGCAGCAACAACAGCTTGGGTGTGTTCGATGGCGGCGTTTGGCGAGGCGGAATGCTTCATGTCGGGGATCGAGCTTCAGGCAACTCGCTGATGGTGGACGGGGGAACGGTTCTCGTTACAAATCTGACCGTGGGGGTTGACTCGGCCACCTGCAGCAACCTTGTTGAGGTGGACGGCGGCAGCGTGGTCGTCACCAATGCCACCGGCGACGCCGTGCTGGAAGTGCGCAGTGGAAAATTGATCCTCAACGATGGCGTGCTGCAAGCCGACAAATTGGTAATGACGAATGCCGGCGGTCAGTTTATCCGTAACGGCGGAACGCTAATTGTCGGCAGCGTCGTGCTGGACCCGAATCTGAGTGCTGTCGGCGACGGCATCGTCAATGGCTGGAAACAGCAGTATAGCCTCGACCCGTTGGATCCCAGCCTCGCCAAAGAAGACACTGACGGTGACGGCATGAACAACTTGCAGGAATACATCGCCGGCACCGATCCGACCAACAGCAGTTCCGCGCTGCGGGTGGTTGGTGTCGCAAGACAGGGAAGCGATGTCTTGGTTAGCTGGCTGGCCGGCGGAAATCGAACGAATGCGCTTCAAGCAGCGCGGAGTCCGTTGGGCGTTTATTTTAACATCAGCCCGAGCATTGTGATCCCCGACGTAGGAGAAATTGTCACAAACTACCTCGATAGGGGTGCGGCGACCAACGCGACCTGCCGCGTCTATCGCGTTGCGGCCCGGGCGACTTCGGTCGAGGCCGCCAAGGCACCGACGGTGACCATTACCTCGCCCATGAGCGATGCCTACATTACCAATTCGGTGTTCGCTGTTCAGGGCACGAGTGTCAATGACACCGGGGTGGCGGGGGTCGATGTGAATGGTTTTGCGGCCACGAGTACCAATGGGTATAGCAACTGGGTGGCGATGGTCACGGGTTTGGCCGCTGGCACCAACACGCTGACCGTGCTCGCCGGTGACAATGCCGCACCCTCGGACATTTCTACAAATACCGTTCGCGTGATCTATGCCACGGGCGATTTCGACGGCAATGGCGACGGATTGCCGGACGCCTGGCAGATTCAGTACTTCGGTTCGGTGAAGGCCGCGAGTGCGCAGCCCACCGCCGATCCGGATGGAGATGGATTGAGCAACCTGGACGAGTATCGTTTGGGTACGAACCCGACGAACGCCGATTCCGATGGAAATGGCATTTCCGACGGGCCGCTCGCGCCGCTGGGAAGCGGGTTGCAGCCCGGCCCCGATCCCGACCTGATGGTGGTCAGCGGCACCGTGTGCTATCCGTTCTCGGGAGCCGGCCAGGTTACCGTCCGCATGCTTAATTCGAGTTATGGTCTGACGCTGTGTCCATTTCTCCGAGTGAGCCTGAGTCCCACCATGTCGCCAGCAACCGTCTTTGATACGACCGGCGGGCTGGTCACTTACTCCTTGTCGGAGAACTACAACCAGCCCACCAATGACATCTACCTGGAGTATGCCGACGCCAACACCAACCCGCTGGGAGGGGTAATCCATCAGACGATTCCGTTCTTCTTCGAACCGGGTTCAGCCCGTTACATCGCTACGGCCGGGATCGATACCAACCTAGCGGTTGGGGCCCTCGATACCAACTCGAACTGGTGGGCAAGGAATGTGTCGATTTACACGACCATGGACCACGCGGCGACCAATTACGTCAGGAATACGAACTGTTGGGCATCCGGGTTCGATCTCACTTGTGTTGCGGTGTACAACTCGTATCAGACGGATGCGCGGTGCGGCGGCACACTGATCAGTCCGCGTCACGTGGTGTTTGCCAACCACTATACGCCGCCCAATGGCACGGAACTGCGGTTCGTGGCCAAGGACAATACGGTGGTAACGCGCGTGCTCGTAAACTCGGTGCAAATCACGTTGACGGATCTTCGGATCGGGGTGTTGGATTCCGATGTCCCAACCAATCTGATCTCGTTCGCCAAGGTTTTGCCGTCCGATTTTACGAACTATTTTCCAAACTCGTTAAAACCCATTTCTTCGAAAGATATTCCGGCGCTGTGTCTCGATCAGGACGAGGACGCCTTGGAATCGGATATCTCGGGAGTGACTGCGGGCGTTTCGTTTGCGGTGCCGACTGATCCTACCCGCAAACAGTTTTACGCGGATAAGGATTCCGGTGACAGTGGGCAACCGGGCTTTATCATCCTCAAGGGGCAGTTGGTACTTCTGACGGTTTATTCGTACGGTGGAACCGGCTCGGGCTGGTTCATTCCCCCTTGTCTGAGTCAAATCAACGCGGCAATGGCTACGCTGGGCGGGGGCTATAGCGTGACGCCGGTGGACCTCAGTTGCTTTACCTCCTGCGGGCAATAGTCCGCACAGAATCCAAAATCCCGCACACGCTGCCCCGAGTATTGAGTCGAACCCTGTCTACGTGGTGCGGCCCTATCACGGGATTTGATGTGGTTGGTCGGGTGACGATAGCCGCGTAGTGGCGCGCCCAGCAGGAGTTGAACCTGCAACCTTTGGTTCCGTAGACCAACGCTCTATCCAATTGAGCTATGGGCGCACCGCCAAATGCGCCCGGCACTATAGGCGCGTCGTCCCTCTCCGGCAACGAAAAATCGGGAGACAACGTTTCACCGGCCCGGTCGCGGCGAGGACGCCGCTCCCACCAGCGGCCCAGTGGCGGCGTTGCTTTTGGTGGAACTGTCCACTACACTGGCGCCGATGAAAGCGGTGACGACCGAGCAGATCCGTCAACTCGACGAGCGCACCATAGCCGCTGGCATTGCCGGGGAAGAACTCATGGAACGCGCCGGCTATGCCGTGGCGCGGACCACGGCCGAGTTACTGAAGCGGCGCGATGCGCGGGCAGTGCTGCTGTTTGCGGGGAAGGGCAACAACGGCGGCGACGCGATCGTCGCGGCACGACATCTGGCAAGCGCCGGGTGTCATCCGTCCCTGGTTCTCTTGTGCCGGCGGGGCGAACTGCGGGGTGATCCGCTGCTGCATTTCAAGAAACTCGTCGGCGGGGTCCAGGTGTTCGAGTTGCCGGAGTTGGTCGGGCCGGCGCTCGGCTCGGCGTCGTCGGCCGCGGCCACGGGAGCGGCAGCCCTGCATCAGATCGTCGCGGAGACCGAGCCGGCGGTAATTGTGGACGGTTTGCTCGGCACGGGACTGAAGGGCGAGGTGCACGAGCCGTATACGACGGTTATCAAAGTCATCAACGGCCTCCAGCGATCCGTCGTCGCCATCGACATTCCCTCAGGGCTGGACAGCGACACGGGTGAGTCGCACGGCGCGTGTGTCCGCGCCGATGCGACCGTCACGATGGGGCTGCCGAAGATCGGGTTGCTAAGAGCCGCCGCGGCGGATTCGGTTGGCCGGATTACAGTGGCCGATATCGGGTTTCCACGGGATTTCGTGGACGAGATTCAGACCGATGTGGAACTGCTCACCGGGTCGGACGTCGCGACGCTGTTGCCGCCCCGGCGGCGGTCGGCGCATAAGGGCGAGTTTGGCCACCTGCTCGTCATCGCCGGCTCGGAGGGGTACACGGGCGCGCCGGTGCTCGCGGCCCATGCCGCGGCACGGGCCGGTGCCGGGTTGGTGACGTTGGCTGTGCCGCAAAACGTTTACCCGATCATCGCGGCCAACTGTCCGCCCGAAGTGATGCCTCGGCCGACGAATTTCGAGCAACTCGGCCTCGCGTTCTTCGCCGGGTTCGACGCCGTGGCGATTGGGCCGGGACTGGGTCAGCACCCCGAGACGCGGAAGTTGGTGTGGCAGGTGTTGAGCAGTTGCCCGGTGCCGATGGTAGTGGACGCCGATGCGCTCAATGTGGTTGCCCAAAACGTGGGGGCGATGAAGAAATCGCAGAAGCCGCTCGTCCTCACACCGCATCCGGGCGAGATGGCCCGACTCGTGGGCAAGACCGCCAAGGAAGTGCAGGCCAGCCGCTGGGAGGTAGCCCGCAGCTTTGCGCAGGAATGCGGCGTTGTCACGGTCCTCAAAGGCGCCGGCACGGTGGTCACGGACAAATTCGGCAAGTTGTGGGTCAACGCCACCGGCAACCCCGGCATGGCCAAAGGCGGGATGGGCGACGCGCTTACCGGAATCATCGGCGCATTCCTCGCGCGGAAGATGGCGTTGCTCGACGCGGCGCGCGCGGCCGTGTTCGTGCACGGTCTGGCGGGCGACCTGGCGTGCAGCCAACTCGGCGAGTCGGCGATGTTGACGACGGATTTGATCGGTCATCTGGGCGCGGCGTTTGCCGCGCTGGACTGAGAGCGCCTGACAAGACCGACTTCTGTGGCTGCGCCGCTGTGAGTCGCGTACCGCGACAATGTGGCCGGTCGACACCGTCACGCAAGCTTTGGAGCCGGCGGCAGGAATCGAACCCGCGACCCGCGGTTTACAAAACCGCTGCTCTACCGTCTGAGCTACGCCGGCACCGAGACAATCTTGACACCGTCAATCCCGTTTGCCAAGGGCGAAGTGGACAGCCCGCGCGTGTGCTGCCAAGAGATCACTCACAAGTTGATGGACAAGTTGGTGCAAGCATAGTATAAGCCGGCGGGGTCAGCGCAATTGCGAGTGGCGTTCTCAGCGGGCGTGCTGGAAGAAAGAGAACGTGGTGGCGTCAATTCACAAACAGCGTTGGTATCTCTATTGGCACGGATCGGAGGGTCCTGTGTCGTCACTGGTTTCATCTCATTGGGCCCTCTCGCCATACAACTCCCGCCTCGCCGGAGCAGCCGACCCAATCGTTCCCACGGTTTCAGAGGGTTAATCCATGACGACGAGAGCGCTCATCATCGATTCTCCCGAAGTGAAAAACCTCGGCCAAGAATTGACGCGGATTCTGCAATCCATCTCTACCGCCAAACTGATTCTCCTAAACGAAACCCTCGATGCGACAAAAGTGGAATTGTCCGGCAACCAAAGGCTCCACAGCCATTGGCACCCCGACCTCGACCTCGTGTTCATCGTAACGGGTGGTGAGCGTTGCCGCCGTGGGAGCGAGTGGCTTGAATACACGCTGGCCGGGTTCAAACATGTGCCGATCTTTCTCGTGACGGACGACCTCGATCCGGACGAGATGATCAGGCTGCTGAAACTCGGGGTTGTCGACTTCATAGCGGCGCCGTTGAAAGCAATCAACGTCTTGCCCCGCATCTGGCGATTTATTGAGAATCCACCACATGAAGATGTCGCGACGCAAAGTCTCAAGGAGAGGCTCGGTCTCCAAGAATTCATCGGGGTGAACGCCGCGTTCGTTGCCGAAATACAGAAGATTCCAAGATTCGCCAAATGCGATGCCAATGTCTTTATCTCCGGCGAAACCGGCACCGGCAAGGAGATGTGTGCCCGGGCGTTGCATTATCTGGGCCGCCGCGCCGCCAAGCCCTTCGTCCCCGTCAACTGCGGCGCGATCCCGTTGGAGTTGGTGGAAAACGAGCTGTTCGGCCACGCCCGCGGTGCGTACACCGGCGCGACCGACGCGCGCGCCGGGCTGGTCTTTGAGGCTGACGGCGGCACGCTGTTTCTGGACGAAATCGACTGTTTGCCGCAACTGGCACAAGTCAAACTCCTGCGCTTCCTTCAAGACAAAGCGTATCGGCCCTTAGGCTCCCCCAGGGTGCGCGGGGTGGACGTGCGCCTGATGGCTGCATCCAATCTTGATGCCGAAGCGGCGGTTCGCGCGGGCGCATTGCGCCGGGACTTGTACTATCGGCTGAAGGTTCTGACCCTCAGACTGCCGGCGTTGAGCGAACGGCGCGAGGACGTGCCGTTGCTGGCCCGACATTTTCTAAAAAAGTACGCGGCCGAATTCAACAAGCCGGTGGCCGATTTCACGCCAGAGGCGTTGCAGGCGCTCACCCTGTACGACTGGCCCGGCAACGTCCGTGAACTGGAACACGTTGTCGAGCGTGCGGTGGTGTTGTGCGATCAACCGCTGATTGGGAAAACGTTCGTCGACCTGACCGGTGGGGACGCGCCAGCGCAACCGGAAGCGTTCCGCCAGATCAAGGCGCGCGTCGTGGCGCAGTTCGAACGGGCGTACATCCAGAGCCTGCTCGTTGCGCACCGCGGCAACATCACCCAAGCCGCGCAGGCTGCGCAGAAAAACCGGCGCGCCTTTTTCCAATTGATGCGCAAACACCGCATCGACGGCCGCAGTTTCGCCGCGGGCACGCCACCACCGCGGGTGGACAAATCGTTGCGTGCGATGGACTGATTTGTCCTGGGTGCGCGACTGAGCGGTGGACCACGGCCCGACTGGAGCTTCGTCCTGCGCCGTCTGGCCTCCGACGTGGACAAAGCCGTCCTGGCACCCGGTTGATTTCCTCGAAAAACCGCACATCCGCCGGTGGCACATGCCGTGCATTGGTCCCGTGGCCGGAGACCGACGTTTGAAAGCGGGCGACGGCACGGGGAACCAATCAGAAACCGCTCAGGCGATTCTGGCGTATCTGTTGGAGCATCCCGCCGCCGAAGATACGCTCGAAGGAATTGCTGAATGGTGGCTCTTGCAGCACAACATCAAACGCCAAACCGACGAGGTCAAAACTGCCTTGGCCGCGCTGGTCGCAAGCGGGCTGGTGATCGAGCGCCCGGTGGGAGGCACGGCGTCGTTGTATCGCCTCAACTGGGACAAGCTGGACGGCCTGCGCGCGCTGCGGCATGCGAGCGGCAACTCGAATTAACAAACTGATCGCAAAGGAGACGAGTCTATGCCAGTCACGCCAACTTATCCGGGAGTTTACATCGAGGAAATCTCCAGCGGCGTCCACACCATCACCGGCGTTGCCACCTCGATCGCCGCGTTCGTCGGCTACACCCCGCGCGGCTTGGACAATCGCGCCACGCAGGTTTTTAGCTTTGCCGACTTTGAGCGCAGCTTCGGCGGGCTGGCTGCCGACAGCGAGTTGAGTTATGCCGTGCAGCAGTTTTTCCAAAACGGCGGTAACGAGGCTTACGTGGTGCGCGTGCCAAAGCACAGTAACAACGTGGTTGCGCCTGACGTGGCGGCTGCGGCAGCCAGTGTCTATCTGTTGGACGGCGCTAGCAATCAATCGCTTCTGGTCAAAGCGTCGAGCATGGGGGCTTGGGCAAATGAGTTAATTATTGATGTGGATTACGACGGCGTGTCCGACGACAAGAGCTTCAATCTCACCATTTCGGACCTCGCTACCGGCACCATCGAAACTTTTGACGACGTGACGATGGACAACACCAAAAACAACTTCGTCGAAACGGTCGTCAACGACGTTGACAGCGGCTCCCAACTCGTTTCGGTCAGCGCGAAACCGGCTTCGGGACGGCCCGCTGCGAGCGGCATCACGAGCGGCGACATCACGCTGGCCAACATCAAGAACGACAAGAGCTACACCATCAAACTCAAGCTGGATGCACCGGCAAAGTCGGTCGAGTTTAATTTTATCACGCCGGCGGATGCGCTCCCCGGTTCCATTGCTTCGGTGTGCCGCCTGTTTCAACGGCAGGCAAACGCCGCGCTTGCCGCCGCAATTCCCGGCGCACAAGTCAGTTGTGCGCCGAGCAGCAGCGGCAAGGGGTTGCGCGTCACCGCACTCATGCCAAACGCTTATGACGCACAGGTCACTTTTGACAGCGGCGCGACTGACGACGCCGACGCCTTTCTCAATTTGAAAGCGCAGAACGCCAGCGCCAACGTCTCGCATTACTGGCCTAACAGCCAGCGCGGCGTGGATGCTTTCGCGCAAAAGTCCGCTATGCCTGGAGTTGACGGCACTTTGTTGCCGCAAGCGGACGATTTGATCGGCGACCCGGGCAAGTTCTCCGGCATTTACGCTTTGGACAAGGTGGATCTGTTCAACATTCTTTGCCTGCCGGACGTGACGCGGGCCAAGCCGGGCAATCCCGCAGTATCCGATCTCGATTTGATCAAGCAGAATTCCGTTTTCGGTGCGGCGATGACGTACTGTCTTGGACGCCGCGCCTTTTTGCTGGTTGACGCCCGGCCCGAAGTCAACGACGTGTCGTCCGCGGTGGACTGGAAGAGCACTGGACTGACGGTGCACGACAAAAATGGCGCGGCCTATTTCCCACGATTGAAATTGGCCGATCCGCTGAATGACTTCCAACTCCGCACCTTTGCCCCGTGTGGCATCATCGCCGGCCTTTTTGCGCGGATCGACACGGCGCGCGGCGTTTGGAAAGCACCGGCTGGCACTGAGGCGACGTTGAGCGGAGTGCAGGAAGTAGCCTACAAACTGACCGACAGCGAAAATGGTGTGCTGAACCCGCTGGGGTTGAATTGCGTGCGGCTGTTTCCCGTTTTCGGGCCGGTCGCGTGGGGGGCGCGGACGCTCGTTGGCGACGATGCCGATGCGAGCGAATGGAAATACGTACCAGTCCGTCGCTTGGCGCTTTTCATGGAGGAAAGCCTCTATCGCGGCACGAAGTGGGTCGTGTTCGAGCCGAACGACGAGCCGTTGTGGGCGCAGATCCGCCTCAACGTCGGCGCGTTCATGCACGACCTGTTCCGCCAGGGCGCCTTTCAGGGACAGACGCCCAAAGACGCCTACTTCGTCAAGTGTGACAAGGAAACCACCACTCAGAATGATATCAACCGCGGCATCGTCAACATCCTCGTCGGGTTCGCACCACTGAAACCGGCGGAATTCGTCATCATCAAGATTCAGCAGATCGCCGGACAAATTCAAACCTAGGAGATGAGCCATGACACAATTCAGCGTCAACGCACAACGGTTTGACCCGTACAAGAACTTCAAGTTCCGGCTGAAATGGGACGGCAAGTATGTCGCCGGCATCAGCAAGTGCAGCGCGCTCAAACGGACCACGGAAGTCGTCAAGCATCGTGAGGGCGGCGACCCCAGCAGCAGTCGGAAATCTCCTGGCCGGACCGAATATGAAGCGATTACGCTCGAACGCGGCGTGACGCACGACCCGGAATTCCGCAATTGGGCTGGGAAAGTTTGGAACTTCAAGGCCGGACTGGGGGCGGAGGTTTCGCTCAAGGATTTTCGGAAGGATATCATTCTGGAAATCTACAATGAAGCCGGTCAACTTGCCCTGGCGTACAAAATCTATCGCTGCTGGGTCTCCGAATTCCAATCCGTGCCCGACCTCGACGCGAACGCCAACGCGGTCGCCATTCAGCACATCAAGCTGGAAAACGAAGGGTGGGAACAGGATCTCGAAGTACCTGAGCCGAGCGAGCCGGCCTTGACGGTTTAGACAACGCCATGCGCGCGCTCTCGGCCACAGAATTGTTGGGCGCCTGGGAGCGGGGGTTGGGCCAGCCGCGGCTCCAGCAGGCCCTCACCCTGCTGGCCGCTGCCTATCCCGAAGTGCCGCCGGAGGCACTGGCCAATCTCAGCATCGGCCAGCGCGACGCGCGGTTGATGGAACTGCGCGAACTGACTTTTGGCGCTAATTTCACCGGTTTGGCGAACTGTCCCGCGTGCAACGAAACTGTTGAACTGGCCTTCGACACTTCAGCAGTTCGTCCCGCCGAAGCAATGGAGACTCCCGCCGAATTGGATGCGGAAGTTGAAGGGCGCAAACTGCATTTTCGTCTGCCGACCAGCGCCGACCTGTTCGCCGTCACCACGCGCGACCAACTCCTCGACCGCTGCCTGCTGGGCGGCCGCGACCAGTTGCCGGACCAGGCCATTGACTCCGTCATTGCCCAGATGGCCCGGGCTGATCCGCTGGCCGACATTCAATTGGCCCTGCACTGTGCCAGTTGCGGTCACCAGTGGGAAGCGAACTTTGACATCGTCACGTTCCTCTGGAGTGAGATCAACGCCGCCGCGCGTAATCTGCTGCGCGGAATCCATGCCCTCGCCAGCGCCTACGGTTGGAGCGAAGCCGATATCCTCGCCCTCAATCCAGCCCGCCGGCGCCTGTATCTGGAGATGGTGAACAGATGAGCGATTTTTTCACCAATCTCATCGCCCGCAGTTTCGCCGCCCCCCCGGCCATTCAGCCGCGCCTCCCATCGCTGTTTGAATCAACCGAAATCATTTCAACACCGGCCGACCCGATTCCTTCTCCATCACACGAACCAAGAGTCGCCCACGCCACCACGCCACCGACATCTGTCGCCTCAGTCCCTCCGCCCGCTTCCAAATTGGAAACCGCAGCCCCGCTTACAACTGCATCACCGGCCGTTCCGTTCGTTGCGCCAAGAAAAACGACAGAAACCGAACTGCCTGCCCCGCCGACTTCTGTATTCTCTCTGCGTACCAATCGCGAAACCAGTTCGCGGGCCGTGACGAGCGAACGCAATTCGTCCACCGTTTCTTCGACACCAACAAGCGACCACGCGTCATCCGCCGTAACCGCATCACCGCCGCCACACGACCCCTCCGTGCCTCGCCCCGCCTCCGCTCCGCGGGCTCTCACCGCTTCGCCCGGTCGAACACCAGTGGCCCGGTCGAAAGGAACGATCATTTCGCCGAGGCAGACCCGCACGCCGCGCCAATTCGAGCATCCTGTATCGGACTCGACACCGACCATCCACGTTACCATCGGCCGCGTCGAGGTGCGGGCAGTCCCCGCGCCGCTTCCCACGCCGCAACCCGCGAGGCGCGCCGCGCCGCCAAAGTTGTCGCTCGCTGATTACCTGCAAAACCGCCACGGAGGCGCACGGTGAGCAACTACCTGGCTGTCGCCACCGTGACCGCGACTTTGCAGCGTGAACTGCAATCCGTCATCGGCACGGACGTACCCGGTGCCACCGCTTTCATGCATCGGCCTGACGCGCCGGCGAACATGCCCGGGGCCGGCGTAAACATCTTCCTGTACCAGATCGCGCCCAACGCCGCGTTGCGCAACGTCGATCTGCCGACGCGCGACTCCGATGGCCCGGCGCGCCAACGGCCCAAAGCGGTATTGGATTTGTATTACCTAATGAGTTTCTACGGTAAGGAAAACCGGCTCGAACCGCAACGCGTGCTCGGCAGCGTTGTGCGCCACCTCCACAGCCACCCGCTGTTGACACAGCAGATGATTCGCGATGCTCTGGCCGACAAAGCGTACTCCGCCTACCTCGCCGCGTCGAATCTCGCGGACGCCATCGAGCCGGTGAGGTTTACGCCGCTGGGGTTGTCACTCGAAGAACTGTCCAAGCTCTGGTCGGTATTTTTCCAAACACCGTACACGTTATCGGCGGCCTACCGCGCCTCGTTCGTGCTCGTCGAGGAGGAACTCACGCCTCAGAGCGCGTTGCCGGTACTCCAACGCCAGGCGTACGTACTGCCGTTCAACCAGCTCGTGATCGAGCAGGTAAGTTCTGACACACCGCCGGAGGCCGACCCGCGCATCACGCTGTCCAGCACGCTCGTGTTGAAAGGGCGCGGGCTGAAAGGCCCCCTTACGTTCGTGCGGCTTGGCGATCTCGAATTGCCACCCCAGACACCCCCGCCGGACTTGACCGTATCCAACACGCAAATCAGCTTTCCACTGGCCACGCTCACGACGCTGCGAGCCGGCGTGCAGGCCGTGCAAGTCGTCCACAAACTCAGGATGGGCAATCCCGCAGCGGATCATCGTGGCTTCGAATCCAACGTCGCGGCGTTTGTGCTGCACCCGACGATCACCGTCTCTGACCCCGCTGGAGTTTCCCAAAAGAAGGTTAACGGCGTGACGCTATTCGCGGCTACGATAACGGTGAAGTTCGTCCCGAATGTCGACAAGAGCCAGCGCGTGACGCTCTTACTGAACGAGTTAAACGCACCCAACACACGCCCGTCACACGACTACAGTTTTGCCGCGCCCAAAGACAACGGCATCCCCACCCCATCAACACCGCCCATCCCTCTTGACACGCCGACCATCGCCTTTGCCATCAGTGGCCTGCTGGCCGGAGATTATGTGGTGCGCGTCCAGGTGGATGGCGCGGAGAGTCTGCCGGACACCGACACCGACAAGAACAGCCCGAGCTTCCGTCAATATCTCGGCACCCCAAAGGTCTCGTTCCCATGAGCGCAGCGACAACAGCTAACTGGCATGAGGCCAACCAGCGTCACCTGATGGAATCGCTGGCGGTCGTGCGCGCCGCATTGAAAGGTCACGGGGAGCACAGTCAGTCGCTTGAGCCGGAAAAGACTCCCCGCCCGGAAGAATTCACTTCCGATGGTCCACCGCCGGCGCTGGAAACGTTGTGCGTCCTGTTCGGCCTTTCGGAGTTCGAGCGTAATCTCCTGCTGCTGTGCGCGGGCGTCGAACTCGATTCGAAGGTCGCTGCCCTGTGCGCCGCGGCGCAGGGCGACCCACGCCGGGATTATCCGACGTTCAGCCTCGCGCTCGGCACGCTGCCGGAGCCGCACTGGAGCGCGCTCACGCCCGCCGCCCCGTTGCGCCGTTGGCGGCTCATCGAGGTGTCGCCGGGCACCAGCCTGACGCTCAGCCCGCTCCGCATCGACGAGCGGGTCCTGCATTACCTGACCGGCGTCGGGCATCTGGACGACCGGCTCGCGGGCATCGTCACGCCCGTGCCGGCGACGGACGATTTGGTCGCTTCGCACCGCGCCCTTGCGGAGCATGTGGTGGCATCACTGCGCGCTGGCCGACCGCTGCCGGTCGTGCAGTTGTGCGGACACGACACGGCGGCCAAACGCACGGTCGCAGCGGCAAGTTGCACGGCATTGGGATTGAGCCTGCACGCACTTGCCGCGCCCGTCCTTCCCAATGATCCTCGCGAGCTCGATACGTTGATCCGGCTCTGGGAACGCGAAGCGGCGCTTTCTGCCAGCGCCTTGTTGCTGGACTGTGACGACGTGGAGACGGGTGACGCCACCAACCGATTCATCGAACGCGTCGGAGGTGTTCTGTTCGTCGCCAGTCGGGAACAGAGGCGCACGCGCCAACGCGTTTCCGTGAGTTTCGACGTGGCCAAACCCACTGCCGGCGAGCAGCGAACGGTTTGGCAGGAGGCGGGTGTGAACGGCCAGGCGGACGCGCTGGTGGCACAGTTCGATCTCGGCGTGGCCGGCATTCGCGCCGCCATAGCCCAGGCACAAACCCCAGAGCAACTCTGGGATGCGTGCCGGTCCATCGTGCGGCCGCGCTTGGATGATCTGGCGCAACGAATCGAACCACGGGCCACTTGGAACGAACTCGTGTTGCCCGGCCCACAATTGGCCACGCTGCATGAGATCGCCGCGCACGTTCGCCAGCGCGCTCAGGTGTACGACGCGTGGGGGTTCGCGCACAAGTGCGCCCGCGGCCTTGGCATCAGCGCGTTGTTCGCCGGCGCCAGCGGCACGGGCAAAACGATGGCGGCGGAAGTGTTGGCGAACGAATTGCGGCTCGACCTGTATCGGATTGATCTGTCGCAAGTCGTCAGCAAATACATCGGCGAGACGGAAAAGAATTTACGGCGCGTGTTCGACGCCGCCGAAGAAGGCGGCGCACTGCTGTTGTTCGACGAGGCCGATGCCTTGTTCGGCAAACGCAGCGAGATCAAGGACAGCCACGACCGCTACGCGAACATCGAAGTCAGCTATCTGCTGCAACGCATGGAAGCCTATCGCGGGCTGGCGATTCTGACGACCAACATGAAAGACGCGCTCGATGCGGCATTCCTGCGGCGGATCCGGTTCGTCGTCCAGTTCCCGTTCCCCGAGGCCGCCGAGCGCGCCGAGATTTGGCGCCAGATGTTTCCTGCCGCAACGCCCGTGGACGGACTCGACGTGGCCCGACTGGCCCGGCTCAACGTCGCTGGCGGCAACATCCGCAATATCGCGCTCAACGCCGCCTTCCTCGCCGCCGATACCGGCGAACCGGTGCGGATGGCGCACGTGTTGCAGGCCGCGCGCACCGAGTACAGCAAAATCGAACGTCCGCTCACCGAAGCAGAAATTGGAGGCTGGCAATGAGCCGACGAAGTGAGTCAACAGGAAGAACCGCGGTTTAGGCCATGGAGTATCAATTACACATCGAAGAGGATCCGACCAAGCTGGGACAGGCAATCAGCACGATGCTCAAGCAAGATTATACGCTGCACGGTCCGCCGATAATCACCGCTGTCGCCGGCCCGGACTCTGGCGGCAAGTGGACGATTTTCTGGAGGTACGCCCAAGCGGTCGTCAAGTACGACCAGCCGAACCCATGAATATCGAGGTACGCATCGAAGAACTCATGCTCCACGGCTTCGCGCCCGGTGACCGGCGCGGCATCGGCGCGGCGGTGGAACAGGAGCTGACTCGGTTGCTTGCCGAGCGCGGCATTTCACCGGAGCTCGCAAAAACGAACACGGTTGAGAACCTCGACGGCGGCTCGTTCAAGCTGGCGGCCGGTTCGAAGGCAGAAGCCATCGGAGTCCAAGTGGCACAAGCCGTTCATGGAGGATTGACCCGATGAACGCCAGCGTGTCCTTGGATCCAAGAAAGAGGATCGCATCGAGTCTCACCCCCGCGCGCGGTTTCACTCCAACTCATCCATCTTCAGTTTATAAACCGCTGGATCGCGTACCGGACTCGGCAGAAACGGTGAATTCAGCATTCGGTCACGACTTTGGGCAAATTGCAGTGTCTACCGGTTCGAAGCCAACCACTGATTCATGTCCGCTCAAATCAACGCCGACCCGCTGTCCCTTTGGCGGTGCCTGCCACACCTGCCCGGTTCGGTCTCAGGGCGTCCTGTCGCTTGGTGAACCCGCTCATGGTGTGAAACCGGCAACGTCCGCCACGGAGCCTGCATCGGTGCCGGCGTCAGGCCCAGCAACCTGGTCCGAATCTGTGCTGCCGACGGCGCGCTTTGTGCGATTTGTGCTCAATGGCGCCGTGCGCTGCTGCAAAGATCGTGGGCGAAAACGGTGCCCCGTTCATCTCGGTGCGGCAAAGCCCGGTGACCCAAGACCGCAGAACGGGTTCAACCTCGTTGCGGCTATCGACGGCCATCGTCCCGGCATCGACTACGGCTTCGTCCAGATCATTCACTACCGCGAGTGTGCGAGGACAGCGGGCGTCGGGGCTGCAGGGTGGATCGTAGTTGGCAGCGGCGGACCCGGATTTGACGACTCTCCGGTCCCCGACGCAACTTGCCCGGTGCCTGACACAAACAGCGAAATCACTATGACAGATGCGCCCGGATACGCCGTCCGCCTTGGCGGGCCGGCGCTGGCTGGTGTCGACGCGATGACGCTTCAGATGAACGCCAACAACTGGGTCATTGCCCGTCAGAAACCAAAGCGATGGAAGCGGATTTCCGATCTATTCCGCTGGCACTCGCAGACTAGCATCCGACGCAACGCCGCCGGCAACTACGAGCTGACCCCAAGCGAGAACAGGATAGGAGAGGGATTCATGCGGGTCGGTGGTTGTCCGCCGTAATGATTATGTGAGAAGAGCGATGCGAAGCGCGATTAGCTGCCTACGTGCGAAGACGGCTCAGGAATCGATGGAGTCGGCCCGGGCGACTGCGCGCATAGGGGGGGATGCACCCTGGTCCCTCCTCAGCAATGTGCTGAACTGCCCAGGCGAACCATTTGACTCAGCTGCGCGCACCTTGCTTGAACAGCACTTCGGGTACGACTTCGGCCAAGTCAGGGTCCTTCCCGGTTCGAGGCAAGCTGCTGATTCCTGCCCCCTCAAATCCATGCCGACCCGGTGTCCATTCGGTGGCGCCTGTCACACGTGCCCGACTCATGTTCAAGCCAAGCTGGCCATCAACCAGCCCGGCGACGTTTATGAACAAGAGGCTGACCGAGTTGCCGAGCAGGTCATGCGAATGACAGAGCCGACGGCACCGGGCCGGCGTGACGCCATTTCTCCGCAACGGTCGGACTCAGCCATCCGACGGAAATGCGCGTGTGGCGGCAAGACGGATACCAACGGTGAGTGCGAGGAATGTAAGAAGAAAAAATTGCAGCGCAAATCCAATGGCTCAGACCGCGGAGCGGAGAACAATATGTCTGTGCCGCCGATTGTGCATGAAGTGCTGCGCTCGCCAGGCCAACCGCTGGATGCAGAGACGCGTGCCTTCATGGAACCTCGCTTTGGTCACGACTTCAGCAGTGTGAGGGTGCATAAGGATGCCAAAGCGGCAGAGTCGGCGCACACGATGTCAGCACAAGCTTACACGGTTGGGCACAATGTCGTTCTCGGCACTGGCCTATACCCGGCACAACCGTCAGAAGGTATGTTTCTTCTCGCGCATGAATTAGCCCACGTCATACAGCAAGAAAGCCGATTTGACTCTAAGATTTCTCGGCATGGGCCGCCGATGTTACAGCGAAAGTCCGGTGGCGGAGCTTCGGGCCGGTGCAGTTACATATGCAGGCGTGCAGAGTCGCCATGCGAAAAACCAGACCCTGGGCATGAAGGAACAGGAGGAACTGCGACCGAGTGGACACTAAAAGTGATGATCGACATTGATGTCCCTTCTGCCGAAGATGTCAAGAGCGGAGCTGATGTTGGGCACACATACATCGGGTTATCAGACTCTACCGGAAAATCATTCACTTATGGTTTCTATCCCAATACCGCTTACGGGACGCCGGATCCTTACTGGAAGCCCGAAGTGTTCGGGTGTATGGCTCACCCCGACACCGCCCACCGGCCATGCATTGATCACGAGGAAGTAATTCGTCTCTCCAAAGGTGAGTTTCAGGCTGCTTTGGGCTTTGCGCAAAGTCTGTGCAAAGCACCGCCACATTTCCACATTGCAAATATGAACTGCACTACATTCGCTGCTCTTGTGGTTTCACGCGCAGGCAAGAGTCTTCCAGCAATCCGCGGGAAAGTAGGGCCCGGCCCGGGGATCGCTGCTGATAGCCCCAATACGCTTTTGCAGGGGATTCGTCGGCGCGACATTGGCCCTACGTATGGAATCAGCTCAGGTGCAGGTCTTCGCAAAGCGATCGCAGACTCTAATGCTACTGAACTGGGCAAGGCCCCAGTGACTGAAAAGATTCGTGTTATTAACCGGCTTCTGGACTGGTGGGTAAGAGACGCCGACATAGAAGCCATTGAGAAACTATGCAACAGCGTCAGCTCCTCCGCCGAAATGCGTCAGATCAACAGGGCTGTGCATCGGAGAGAGGGAGACCTATTCAACGATGACCACAAGAAGCGGTTTCACAACGCCATCAGCCGTAATCTTGGAGGTGGTGCGATATGAATCACTCGCCGTTTGCCTGTTCTATCCGTTTGAATGCGTGTGATTCTTAATCAAAAAGCGTCTCATTGCACGAAGGATGCAAATCATGACTTCGCCAGAACATATGAGCCCGGTTGAAATCACGATGTTAGTCGGTGGCACCGTCTTGTTCGTGGTTGCGTTGGGCCTGCTTGTGTTTTGCGTGGTCAAACGGCGGTCGTTCAAACTGGTGCTTGCCTTGTTTCCGTTGGCAATCATTATGATCGGCTTTCCCAACATCAAGTCCGCCAAAGTCGCCGGGTTCGAGTTCGATGCCAAAACCGCCGACGACTTTGGGAACGATCCAAATAGCGCAAGCACGAGAAAGAAGTTCGTTGCCGAACTCAACAAACTGGACGCGGCCCACGCTGCCACCCCGGCCCGACCGCTCTCGCCTCAGGTTCATTCCACCTTGGCCGCCATGGTGACCAAGCTGGATCGACAGCCGAACCTGTCGCCCGAATCTCGGGCAACGTTGGCACGAACGGAGTTGCTGCTTGGCCAAACCAACCAAGCGGTGGCGAGCCTCCATTCCGCCCTGAAAGTTGACACCAACCTGGTCGTCGACCCGAAATTGCGAATCCTGATGCGCCCCATTTCCCATTGACTAGATCATATTATGAGTACCTTCCCCAACTCTCCACGACTCCTGAAAGGCGCGCTCGTCGGCCTCGACCCGGCCAACCCGCTGGCGAGCGTGATCGTGTTCCAATACAATCCAGAGACGGTCACGCGGAGGCTGACGCCGCAGACCACCGCGGCGGGCAGCGAAAGCGGGCAATCAGCGCCCGGCGAGGCCCTGCGGCTGACGGGCCCGCCGCAGGAGGAGATCAACCTGGAGGTGGTCATCGACGCCACCGACCAACTGGAGCAGGCGCAGCCGTTGGCCACGCAAATCGGGATCTACCCGCAACTCTCGGCGCTCGAAATGTTGCTGTATCCGAAGAGTGCGTTGGTCATCGCCAATGAAGCATTGCTGCAAGCGGGGATCATCGAAGTCGTCCCACCGGAAGCGCCGCTGACGGTCCTGGTGTGGGGCGTCAAGCGCGTGGTGCCGGTCCGGCTGACTTCGTTTTCCATTGCCGAGGAGATGTTCGATCCGAACTTGAACCCGATCCACGCGAAGGTCTCGCTCGGCTTGCGCGTACTGAATTACAGAGACCTGGGGTTGCTGACCCCGGGTGGTGCGCTCTTCATGACGCACCAGTTGGCAAAAGAAGTCATGGCCACGCTCAATACCGTCGCCAACGCGCCGGCCATTCTCAGTGCCATTGGAGGATGAACCATGTTTGACTCGACAAGTCGGTATGCCAAGCTCGCCGTCAGGACGCTCACCGTCACCGGCCCCGACGGCGAACCCCGCGACATCCCATACGTGGAACGACGGTTCCTGCCGTCAGTCGATGCGGGCACGACCATTGTCGAGCATACCGTCACGCAAGAGGACCGGCTGGACAACGTCACCGCCAAGTATCTCGGCGATCCGACCCAATTCTGGCGCGTGTGCGATGCGAACGAAGCGATGGATCCAGGCGCGCTAACGGAGGAAGTTGGCCGGCGGATCCGGATCGCCATGCCGGACATTTAGGAGAGTTGCGATGCTGACCAGCCAACTCGGGATTCGGTTGTTGTTGTGGGTGGGCAAGACGGTGCCGCGGCCCGCCCCGCCCGAGTTGTTGCGCGCCATCAGCCGCGTGGAGGTCACCAACAACGCCGATAAGGATGACGGATTCCAAATCATGTTCAGCCTGACGAAACAGAAGACCGGCGAGTATGACCTGCTGCAAGACGGCACGCTGGATCCCGACTCGCGGGTGATCATCGGCGTGATCATGGGCGCCGCGCCCGAGCCGTTGATGGACGGCATCATCTACCATCATCAACTCGTACCCGGTGATCAGCCGGGTCGCTCAACGTTGACGGTCATGGGGCGCGATGTGCGGGTAATGCTCAATCTGACGGAAGTCAATGGCCGGTTTCCCAACCAGGCCGACTCGGTGATCGTCCAACGGATTCTCGCGAACTACGCTCAATACGGGCTTGTGCCGAATGTGACCACGACCACGGACACGCCCTCGCAAAACGAATTGGTTCCGTGGCAGCACGAGACCGACCTGGCGTTCATCAATCGGCTGGCCGAACGCAACGGATTCGTGTTCTACACCGAGCCACTCACCATCGGCACGAACACGGCTTATTGGGGACCGCGCGACCGCACCGGCCAACCGCAGCCGGCGCTCAGTTACAGTCTCGGCGCGGCCTCGAACGTGCGGCAGATTCATTTCCGAAACGACGCCCTCGCGCCGGTTGCCGTCGAAGGCAAGTTCACGGACCCAATCACAAAGCAGAGTATTTCCATTCCGTCTTTACCAGATCTCCGTTTCCCGCCCTTGGTTGTGCAACCGGTCAGTTCCCGTCGCACCCTGTTGATGCGGCGCACGGCCAATCGCAGCGCGTCGCGCGCCGCAGTCGATCTGCTGGCGCGGAAGGCGAACGCCCCGGATGCCGTGATCTGCACGGGGACGCTGGATTCGGTCCGGTATGGCTTCGTCTTGCGCGCTCGCCGGCTGGTGGGCGTGCGGGGAGCGGGGCGGGCATACGACGGCACCTATTACGTCCAGGAAGTGAAACACATGCTGACGCTCACCGGCTACACCCAGGAGTTCAGCCTCCAACGCGAGGGCACCGGCTCACTGCTGCCGGTGGTCAGCCCATGATGAACGGCGAATCCGACAACCAATTCTTCTACGGCAAATACCAGGGAGTGGTCACCGACAACCAGGACCCGGAGAAGCGTGGCCGTATCAAAGCCAAGGTGCCGGACATCTTCGGGGATGACGAGAGCGGCTGGGCGTTGCCGTGCGCTCCGTTTAGCGGTTACTGCGCCCTGCCCAAGGTCGGGGCTGGTGTATGGATTGAGTTCGTCGGCGGTGACCCGGACTATCCGATCTGGTCGGGCTGCTGGTGGGGTTCCCAGGCGGATAGGCCGTCGGTTCTCCTGCCGGCACCGGAGAAGAAAGTCGTCCTGGAAACCGAGGGCGGCAACCGAATCACCTTCGACGATTCGCCGGGCAGCGGCGGCATCACGCTGGAGACATCCGGCGGACAGAAAATCAAGCTGACTTCCCAAAGCATCGAGATCGACAACGGCAACGGCGCGACCGTCAAACTGAGCGGGCCCTCGGTCAAGATCAACGACCAGGCACTGGAGGTGACGTGATGTCCGGCTATCTGCTCCATCAAGGCGCCACGGTCATGTGCCTGCACGCCGGCCAGGCGCAGGCCATCGTGCCCAACCCGCGCGTCAAAGTCAGCGGCCAAGAAACCGTTCAGCAGTCAAATCCGTGGACAGTTTCCGCGTGCCCGTACGTCACCGCCGGCGTACCGACGCCCTGCGTCACCGCGCAATGGACTACGGCCGCCACGCGTGTGAAGTCCGGCGGCCAACCCCTGTTGCTTCAGGATAGCCAGGCGGTTTGCACTCCGAACGGTACCGGCGTGAACGTCGTCGTGACCCAGATGCGAGTGAAAGCTCAATGAACGTTGCTTTTCCATTTCAATTTGACGCCCGCGGTCGCACGGCCGACGCGGATGCCGACCGCCATATCCGCGATCTGATCGAGCAACTTCTATTCACGATGCCCGGTGAGCGGGTGAACCGCCCGGATTTCGGCAGCGGTGTGATGCAACTCGTATTCGCTCCCAATAGCCCGGAACTCGCGGCGGCCACCCAGTATCAAGTCCAAGCCGCCCTCCAACAATGGCTCGGAGATTTGATCGAGGTCAAGAATCTGGAGGTCGTGAGCGAAGACGCCACGTTGCGTGTGCGGATTGACTACGTCGTGCGCCGCTCACAAACGAAACAGACGGCGGTGTTCACGCAGGGAGGGCCGGGCGCATGATCTACACGTGTTGCGATGAATTTCGTCGCGCGGCGTTGGCCGACCCTCAGCAGAACCCCACCGGGTTGAACGGCATCGACTATCTCGAAGTGCTCGATCACGACGCCTCGATGTTCTCGGCGAACGATTTGGCTGATCTTCCCGGCCTGCGCAAGAAGCTGGTTCCCCACGCACATCGCGACAAGGTTTCCGCGTTCGTTTGGCAGCAGTTCACCCGGCGCACCCAAAGGCTTCTCCAGAACCCCCGTTCATCTTCGCTCGCCCGCCGATCCGCCCTCGTCTCCGAGTTTAACCAGACAATCCAATCTGGTCGTTCGATTTATACCGCTCACCGGTTTGTCGGCGTGCCTCTATCAGCCAAGACTCATCAATTACTCGTGCAACGCTTGTCCGGGGAGAATGTGCTTCGTTTGAATCGCCTGCTGTTGGAGGACGCCTACCCCTTGGAAATTGCCAGAAGCCCGGATCGGCAATGCATGTTGTTGGTGCATTTTGTCAATGACCTTTCGGGTGCCGCGCTCACGAAAACCAACCTGGTCATCGAGGGCGGCGAACGCGTCACTCCGATCACCGTCACCGACGCAACGCCCGGCACCGGCTTGGATGCGAAGGTGCTGAAGGTCCAAGTGAATCAGCCGGGCGACTATTCGACCTACACGTTGCGGATCGTGCAGGAGGCGCAGCTCCAGCCTCCGCAACCGCCGGCTGGCTACGATCCGCTGCTGTCGGCGATCGATTTTTCGTTCAAGGTCGAGTGTCCGAGCGATTTCGATTGCCAACCGCGACGTATCTGCCCGCCGCCGGCGCACGTCGAGCCGGAGATCAATTACCTCGCGAAAGATTACGCCAGTTTCCGCCGGCTCATGCTCGACCGCATCGCGCTGTTGAGCCCGCAGTGGAAAGAACGCCACGCGGCCGACCTCGGCGTTGCGCTCGTCGAACTGCTCGCGTTCGTCGGCGATTACCTCAGTTACCAACAGGATGCCGTCGGCACCGAAGCCTATGTCGGCACGGCGCGTCGGCGCATTTCAGTGCGGCGGCACGCCCGGCTGGTCGATTACCGGATGGACGATGGCTGCAATGCGCGCACCTGGGTCCAGATCCAGGTCAACGCCGACACCGGGCCGCTGCCGAAAGGCACGCGACTGTTCACCCGAATCCCCGGCCAGCCGGTGGTCTTGCCGGACGATCCGCGAGTTTTGCGCCAGGCGCAGGCCGGTTTTGAAACGATGCACGACATCCTGTTGTTCAAAGATCATACGGCCATTCCGTTTTATACGTGGACGGAACAGCGCTGCTGTCTGCCGAAAGGGGCCACGCGCGCCACGTTGGACGGCCATTTCCCCAACCTGAAAAAGGATGACGTTCTCCTCCTCGAGGAAATCGTCGGCCCCGACACCGGCCAGCCCGGCGACGCCGACCCGACGCACCGGCAGGCCGTGCGACTGACGAGCGATCCCATCCTCGACACGGACCCGTTGGACAATCATCTGATCACCGAGATCGAATGGGCGGCCGACGACGCGCTGACGTTCCCGCTGTGCATTTCCGCGTACACTGATGAAGAGCACGGCAACAAATATCTCGACAACACCGTCAGCGTCGCCCGTGGCAACATCGTACTGGCCGACCACGGTTTGATCGAAACCAACCCGCCGATTCCCGCCATCGTGCCGGAGCCGACGATTTTCCGGCCGCCGGCAACCGACAGCGACCATTGCATCGAGGCCAAACTGGTGCCCATACCGCCGCGTTACCGGCCGCAGCTCCAGGACCAACCGCTGACGCAGGCGGCGCCGTTCGATGCAACCGCCTCCGCCGCGGCGGCGATGCAGTGGAACGTGCACGATGCGCTACCGGCGGTTTGGTTGCAGAGCACGCGGAACAGCATCACCGAGCCGTGGTATCCGCAAGGCGATCTGCTCAACAGCGCGCCCGACGCCAACGAGTTCGTCGCGGAGATTGACAGCGATGGTGCCGCGTACTTGCGGTTCGGCGACGATCAACTCGGCAGGCGTCCCGATCCGCTGACGGCGTTCACCGCCACGTATCGCGTCGGCAACGGCACCGCCGGCAACGTCGGCGCGGAATCGCTGGCGCACATCGTGACGAGCCTGACCGCCGTCACGCTCGTGCGCAATCCGTTGCCCGCACAAGGTGGCGTCGAGCCGGAAACGATCGAGGAGGTGCGGCAGCACGCACCCGCGGCGTTCCGTACGCAGGAACGCGCGGTGACCGAGGCCGATTACGCCGAGGTGACACAGCGCGACTCGCGCGTGCAACGCGCCGCGGCCACATTTCGCTGGACGGGAAGTTGGCACACAGTTTTTTTGACCGCGGACCGGTTCGGTGGTTTGCCGGTCGACGACGCGTTCAAGACCGACATTCGCCAGCTCGTCGAGCGCTACCGGATGGCGGGCTACGATTTAGAAGTAGATGGACCGCGGTTTGTGTCGCTGGACATCGCGATGCACGTTTGCGTGTTGGCGGACCATTTCCGCAGCGACGTGAAGGCGGCGTTGCTCGACGTGTTCAGCAACCGGCTGTTGCCCGATGGTCGACGCGGCGTGTTCCATCCCGACAATTTCACGTTTGGGCAAACGGTCTGGCTCAGCCCGCTCTACGCCGCGGCGCAGGCTGTGCCCGGCGTCGCGTCGGTCGAGATCACGAGGTTCCAGCGACAGAGCAGTCCGTTCGATCCGCTGCCGCTGGCCGCCGGCAAGCTGACGATGGGCCGGCTCGAAATCGCGCGGTGCGACAACGACCCGAACTTCGCCGAGCGTGGCGTGTTCACCTTGAGCCTCGGAGGTGGGAAATGAACGACTGCGGGTGCTGCGCCGGCCTGACCGCGCAAACGCCGGCGGCCGTGGCGAACCGGCCGGGATTGTCGGCGATCGCGTATCGCGTCGGCACGCAGAGTCTGTTCAAGCAGAGCCTGCTCGCGGCGCTTTCCGACAACTCGCGGCCGGCGCTGCAAACCCTGAAGACCCGCGCCGATGACGATTTCTCGATCGCGCTGCTCGACGCGGCGGCGACGATGGCTGACGTGCTGACGTTTTACCAGGAACGCATCGCCACCGAATCGTACTTGCGCACCGCGACCGAGCGGCGCTCGCTGCTGGAACTGGCACGGCTCATCGGCTACGAACTGCGCCCCGGCGTCGCGGCGAGCGCGTTCCTCGCCTTCACAATGGATGCGTCGCCCGGCGCGCCGGCGGAGGCCACGGTTGACGTTGGCACGAAAGTGCAAAGCGTTCCCGGCCCGAACGAGAAGGCGCAGACGTTCGAGACGATTGAAAAAATCGAGACGCACGTCGAGTGGAATGCGCTCCAGCCGCAGATGACGCAGGGGTTCGTGCCGCAGTTCGGCGACACCCACGTTTATCTGAAAGGTACCGCGACGAATCTCAAGCCCGGCGATGCCATTTTGTTGGTTGGCAGCGAACGCGAAGCCGATTCCGGTAGTGAACGCTGGGATTTCCGCCGCGTCACGACGGTCACGCCGGATTTCAACGCGAACAGCACGCGCATCGAGTGGGCGGTGGGACTCGGCACGAACATTCCGCACCGGGTTGACCCCGCGGCCAACCCGACGGCGTACGCGCTACGGCTGCGCGCCTCCCTTTTCGGTTTCAATGCGCCGCAGCCGGCGACGTTATCCGACCAAGTGCTCGGCCACTACGGCCAGGCGGCGGGCGCGGATTGGGGCTTTGATTTCTCCGCGCAGCAGACAATTGATCTCGATGCTGTCTATCCCGGAATTCTCAAGGACAGTTGGCTCGTCTTCTCCGAGCCGAATGATCCGTACCAGGAGTTGTATCGCGCCGGTTCGGTGATCGAAGCGGCGGTAGCCAAATACACGCTCGCCGGCAAAACAACCCGCGTGGTTTTGGACACAGACGAGAACCTCGACAAGTTCCAAGCTCACTACCGGGACACGATGGTATTCGCGCAAAGCGAGCCGCTCGACCTCGCCGAGGCGCCGCTGGTTGACGAAACCACGGGCAAACTGATTCCGATCACCGGGGCGACAATTCCCCTCGCCCAGCCGCCGACGGGTCTGGTGAAAGGGCAGTGGCTCGCCGCCTCGGGCAAGGACAGCGCAGGGAATGCAATTTCTGAAATCGTCCAGATTGCCGCAATCGACGGGGCGACGCTGACCGTCACGCCACCGCTGGTCAACAGCTACGCGCGCGACAGTTTTTCGTTCAATGCCAACGTTGCGCAGGCCACGCACGGCGAAACCGTCAGCGAAATTCTCGGCAGTGGCGACGCCAGCCAAGCCTACCAGAAATTCACACTGCGCCAGCCGCCGCTCACCTACCTCAGCGCGCCGACCGCCAGTGGCGCCCGGTCTTCACTGGAGACCAAAACCGATGCCGACCAGATTCAGTATGGCGTGCGCGTCAACGACGTCCTCTGGCACGAGACGCCGACGCTGTACGGGCGCGGCCCGCGGGAGCACGTGTACGTCACGCGCACGGACGACGACGGCGAGACGACGATCGAATTTGGCGACGGCGTCACCGGTGCACGGCTGCCGACGGGGCCGGACAACGTCCGCGCCGTTTACCGCAAAGGCATCGGGCTGAACGGCCTCGTGGAAGCCGGTCAGCTTACGTTGCTGTTGACGCGGCCGCTCGGCATCAAGTCGGTGGTCAATCCCGAAGCCGCGACCGGCGCGCAGAACCGCGAATTGCTCGACGACGCCCGCACCAACGCGCCGCTGACGGTGCTGACGCTGGACCGCACGGTGTCGTTGCGGGATTACGAAGATTTTTCGCGCGCGTTCGCCGGTGTCGCCAAGGCGCTGGCGACGATGACGTGGGACGGGCAGACGCAGCGTGTGTTCATCACGGTTGCCGGGCCGAACGGCGCAGCAATTCCGCCGGACAGCGCGACGTACCAGAATCTGCTCGCGGCGCTGCAACAAGCTGGTGATCCGTTTGTGAATTTACGCGTGCAATCGTATCGCCCGGCGTATTTCCGGTTTGGCGGCACCGTGAAGGTGAAACCAGACTACCTGACTGATGAGGTGCTCGCGGCCGTGGAGCAAGCGTTGCGGACGCGATTCGCGTTCGCGACGCGTGCGTTCGGTCAACCAGTAATGTTGAGCGAAGTTATCGCGACGGTTCAAGCCGTGCCGGGAGTGGCGGCGACGACGGTGGATATATTGTATCGCGCGGACGGCCCGGTCGGGCTGGACGCGCGTCTGTTGGCAGCCTGGCCGGAAGCGTTGTCGAATGGCGACGTGGCGGCGGCCGAGTTGTTGACGCTGGATCCCGCGCCATTGGATGAATTGGGGGGGATGCAGTGAGCTTTGACGCCAAGAAAATCTACGAGTTGCTGCCGGCAATTTACCGGATTCGCGATGCGGAACAGGGCGAACCGCTCCAGGCGTTGCTGGCGGTCATCGCCGACCAGATCGGCGTGCTCGAGGAGGATTTGGCGCAGCTTTACGATGACCAGTTCATCGAAACCTGCGCGACATGGGTCGTGCCGTACATCGGCGACCTGATCGGCTACCGCGCGTTGCGGACCGAGGTGCCGGGAATCGGCAACCCGCGCGCCGAGGTCGCACACACGATCGGCTACCGCCGCCGCAAAGGCACGGCGGCGATGCTGGAGCAACTGGCCCGCGACGCGACGAGCTGGAACGCGCGAGCGGTAGAATTCTTTCAACTGCTGGGCTGGACACAGTGGACACCGAACCACGTTCGCCCAAACAGTTGGTACGCGCCCGACCTGCGGCAGTGGGAGGTACTGGAAAACATCGGCGGGCCGTTCGACACGGTCGCCCATACGGTGGACGTGCGCCGCCCGGCGGCCGGAGGAAAATACAACATTCCGAACATCGGCATCTTCCTCTGGCGGCTGACGGCATATCCGCTGACCGAGTCGCCGGCGTTCCAACTCGATGCGCAGCGGTTTCGGTTTCATCCGCTCGGTTACGACCAGCCGCTGTTCACCAAGCCGGTGACCGAAACCGACGTCACACACCTCGCCGACCCGATCAACGTGCCGGCACCAATCAGCCGCCGCGTGCTCGATGCGTACCTGCCGTTGTACTACGGCGACGGCCAGAGCATTTTCATCCATGGCGCGGACATTGATACGGTTGAGGTGTGTGATCTCTCCGACAGTGGTGGAGGCTGGGCCCATCTGCCGCCCGCGGGCAAGATTGCGATTGACCCGGTGCTGGGCCGCATGGCGTTTGGCGACGCGCCGACGGCGCCGCCGCGCGTGACGTTCCATTACGGGTTCAGCGCCGATATGGGTGGCGGCGAGTACGACCGCGCGGCGACGTTCGATGCGTTGCTCACGCCCGTCGAAACGGTTCCTGCGCCACACGCGACAATCCAAGATGCATTGACTGCCGTGGCGGGCGGAGGCGTGGTGGAAGTTTTGGACAGCGGGCGATATGACGAGACCCTGTCGATCAACGTGAATGCTGCCGGGCAGCAGGTCGAATTGCGCGCGGCCAACGAATCCCGGCCAACGATCCTGCTCGGCGGGGATCTCGTCATCAATGGCGCTGTGGATTCCGAGATCACGCTGAATGGCTTGCTCATCAGCGGGGGCGCGGTGCGCGTCGTGGGCAGCCCCCGGGCGGTGACGTTGCGGCATTGCACATTGGTGCCGGGCAGCAACCCGAGCCTGATCGCCGATTTGGACAACGTCACGATCACTATCGACCACTGCATCGTGGGCGCGCTACGCGTCAAGCCCGGCGCGAACGTGCTGATTGCCGACAGCCTCGTGGATGCAGCCGACAACACCGCGGCCGCATTTGCGGCACCGAACGGCATGGATCCGGGCGCTGCGCTGCAAATTCGGAACAGCACCATCATCGGCACGGTGCACACGCTGGAATTGAAGCTGGCCTCGAACACGATTTTCATGGCCGACGTGACCTCGGAGAAGAAGCAGCAGGGCTGCGTACGGTTTTCGTATCTGCCGCCGACCTCGGTCGTGCCGCGCCGGTATCACTGTCAGCCGGTGGATGACAGCGATGCGTTGCGGGTCCGGCCGCAATTTACCTCGCTGCGCTACGGGGATCCAGGCTACGGCCAGTTGGCGCAGCGCACGGCAGTCGAAATCCGCACTGGTGCAGATGACGATGCGGAGATGGGGGCCTTCCATCAATTATACCAGCCGCAACGCGCGACCAACCTGCGAGTGCGGTTGGATGAGTATCTGCGGTTCGGGTTGGAAGCGGGAATCTTCTACGTGACGTGAACACAACATCAGGAGACCAACGATGAGTGGCGACTACAGCCGGGAAACACTTGACCCACAACGAGATTTCAGCACCGTGCTCATGCAACAGGGCCGCGTCCAGCTCGATGCGGACTGGAACGAGTTGGTCGGTCTGATCGATCGCCGGCGGCGCGCCGAGACGGTGGACACGATCGGGCGCGGCGTCGTGCCTCGGGAAGCGCCCGACGGTTTCAAAATCGACCTCGACGGCAACACACTGATGATCGGGCGCGGGCGGATGTACGTGGACGGCCTGTTGGCGGAAAACCACGGCAAAGCGCCGCTGGAGTTCGATCCTGTGCTGGCCGAACAGCGCGGCACGCTGCCGTTGCCGTTCAACGAGCAGCCGTACCAACCCCAGGCGTCCGCCCCGGCAAGGGGCGGTCCGCACCTCGTCTACCTCGACGTGTGGCAACGTGAGGTTACCTACCTCGAACAACCTGAGCTCTTCGAGAAAGCCGTCGGCGTTGACACGACCACGCGGCTGCAGACGGTCTGGCAGGTCCGCGTGCTGAACAATGTGGGCAACATCGCTTGCGACACGCCCGATGCACAGGTGCCGAACGGTTGGCCAGATATCATTCGCCCGTCGGCGGGGCGGCTCAGCACGGCGGCGGTCGGTGTCGTTAGCGCCACCGATCCCTGCCTGATTCCACCGAGCGGCGGCTACCGCGGGCTGGAAAACCGGCTGTATCGCGTCGAAATTCACGATGGCGGCCCGGTGGGTACGGCCACTTTCAAGTGGTCGCGGGACAACGCCGCGATTGCCACCCGCGTTACCGCAATCAATGCGAATCTGGACCAACTCACGGTAGCGCTCATTGGACGCGATACGACGTTGCGATTCAAAGCCGACGACTGGATCGAGATCACCGATGACTGGCGGGAGTTTGCGCAGCAGCCGGGGCTGATCCGGCAAATTGAAGACGCGGTCGACGCGACCCACGTGATCACGCTCAGAACCCCACTGCCGGCCGGCACGTTTCCCACCGACGCCGAGCAGAAGACCGATCCGAGCCGGCACACGCGTATCCGGCGCTGGGATCAGCAGGGCGAAGTGCGCGACACGAACAGCCATCTCCTCGTGGATCTTGACGCACAGGGCAGCACCGGCCTGATTCCGGTGCCGGCCGCCGGCACCTCGATTGTTTTGGAAGACGGCGTGCAAATCACGTTCAACACGCCGGCGGGTGGCACGTATCGTGTCGGTGATTATTGGAATTTCGCCGCGCGCACAGCCGATGCCTCAGTGGAGCAACTCGACAACGCGCCGCCGCGCGGGATTCATCATCACTATTGCCGGCTGGCCCTGGTGACGTTCCCGAATTCACCGACCGATTGCCGGCCGCCCTGGCCGCCGGACTTCGGCGGGGCGGGTTGCGATTGCAGCATGTGCGTCACCGCCGAATCGCACAACACCGGCGCGCTTACGATTCAGGATGCGATCGACCGGGTGAAGACGACCGGCGGCACCGTCTGCCTCGGACCGGGCACGTTCAATCTCAGGAAAACGGCCATCCAACTCACCGAGGTACAGTCGGTCCGCCTCCGCGGGCACGGCGAAAAGACGTTGTTGCAATACCTCGGCAGCGGCGCCGCGATGGTCATCGACAGTGCCCAAGAGGTAACGGTGGAAGAACTGGCGTTGTCGACGGCGGCGGCCGCTACGGACCCGACGCCGGCGGTGGTGCTGCGCAATTCGTCGCAAGTAACGGTGCAGCGCTGCGACGTCGCGCGCCTTGGCGATTCGGAGTACTCACCTCCGGCCATCGGCCTCGCTGGCATTCTGGTCGACGTGCTGATTCGCGACAATCTGTTGTATGCTCCGGTTGGCATCGGCAACATAGCCGTTGTCACCAAAGGCTCGTTGACCCGCGAACTCGAAACCGGTCGGCCCGCGCCGCTGATCACGGCGGAGTTGATTGTGAAAGATAACCTGTTGGTCTGTGCCCGCCGCGGCATCAGTTTCGAAGGTGTGAGCGTGCATTGGGCGCAGACCCGACTGGCCGGCAACCTGATCACGAAATGCACCCAGGCCGGCATCGTCGCCTGCGGTTTCGTGTTGCCCGGCTCCAGCCTCGACGTGCACGGCAACGAAATCCACGTCACCGGCGCCGGTATCATGGTCGGCACCGACGAGGCGCGAATCGACAGCAACAACATCAGCCCACTGCAAACCGGCAAGGGAGGCGATGGCATCGTCTTGACGCTCGGTCTCGACAAGACCGGCCTCGACCGTTGCCAGGTGTTCAATAACCGGATTTTCGGCTTGGCCGGCCACGGCATCCACGTCCTGAACGCCATTGTCCGGTCGGCGATGATTAAGAACAATCACGTCGAAGCGGTTGGTGGCGGCGGCATCGTTATGGACGACGCCAGCCGAGCCGGACAGTTGACAATCGAGAATAACCAGTTATTCAACCTCGCGCCGCTGGCCAACGATCCGAACACCGACGTGATCGGCCTGCGCGTGGTCAGTACGGTTCGCGCCGAGATCGTTGGCAACTCTCTCATCGACATCGGTGCCATCGCGGCCCAAAGCCCGCTCCGCGCCGGGATCCAAGTCGTCAACGTCGGCTCGGCGCGGATCGACGGCAACGAAGTGTTCAACCTCGGACCCGCGGCCGGCTTCCTACAGGACACTGCGGCCATCGACTGTCAGGGTACGTTCGTGCGGGTCGATGTCACGAACAACACAATCCGACGCCAAGTCAGCCCGCCCCGGAACCTGGACAGTTCTCATTGGACCGCCGTGCGCATCGGCGCGCTGCCAAGAACTGGTTCTACCGCGTTGACCAACCGCATGTTCTATATGGCAGCGGGCGATACCGCTTATGCAGTTATCGATGGTAGAGTTTTCAAGCTGCCGCGCGGCAAGGAAATCGTCGGCGTACACTGCAACTTGCTGGAAGCATACGGAAACGGACCGGTCGTAACTGTCATCGCGTCTGGAGCGTTGACGTTCAGTCACAACCGCTGCCTGCTGGCCGTGCCGGCGCAAGGCGACGGAGCGCACACGTTGTCCGTAGCCGCGCTCGTCGGCGCGGTAGTCGCCAGTGGGAATTACCTGGAAGGACCGGCGAATTCGCCGGCGCTGACACTGCGGTTGAACCCTGGCACCGGACCGTTCACGGTGCTCGGCAACATCACCAGTGGCCCCATTTCGGTCAACGGCGAGGCGTTACCTGCGGCGTGGGCGGCACTCAACGTCGCGGCTTCGTAAATGCCAGCCTGCGATAGTGAAGGAGAACAGAATCCATGAAACTCGTGAGAACTGAAGCCGAGACCAAGTTGGGAGATTTGAGCAAACGCCTGTTTGCCTTCAAAGGCCCCCAGGCCACGAAACTGGCAGCGCAAGCGGAAGCGGCCCTGCGACTCGCCAATCCGCAGTTGCAGGGACTCGATAAAATCCCGGCCGGCACATTGGTCATGGTGCCTGAGGGTTTCGTCGTCAGCGCCGCCGGGCTGTCGGTAACGCCGGCGGGGCCAGAACTGCTGGAGCAGTTGCACCAGGCGCTGGCGGCGGTTGAACAAATCATCGAACAGTCGAGCGCCAGTGAAACGCAGGCCGTCCAAGACACTGCCTCGTACATAAGAAGCGGCGAGGTGAAAGACCTCATCAAGGAAGCGACGGACCTGCAGACCCGTCTCGCGCAGATTGCCGGCCAGACCAAGACGCAGCTCCGCGAAATCGACACGGCGAAGACCGCGCAACTGCAAGCCGTGAAACAGCTCCAGACCGACCTGAAGAATTTTGGTCTCTGACGGGCAGGGTCATTACTTTTATCCCCGGGCTCGGACGGAATGGTTAACGAACGCGCCAAAGACAGACGAAATTCTGGTGCCAAATTATGCGCCTCGATTGGTTAATACTAGCGGGCCCCTGTGTTTGGCGCTTCACGCACCTGCTCAACCTCGAGGATGGTCCCTGGGATGCGGTGGTCTGGTTGCGCCGTGCGGCCGGGGATACCTTTTGGGGTAAGCTGCTGGACTGTTTCTACTGCCTGAGCCTGTGGGTCGCGATTCCGTTCGCCTTGTTGGTCGGAGAAACGTGGCGGGAGTGGTTGTTGGCGTGGCCCGCTCTCTCGACTTTTGCCATCGTGCTGGAACACATGCTCCCGGCGTCGCCACCTCTCCCGCCAAGAGCGATCCATGTGGAAGATAAGGAACCCGATTATTGAGTTGTTGCGGACACCAGAGACAGCAACTTCGTAGAACGATTCCGAAGCAACCGGAAGCCGTGGCGACATTCGTTAACCGGCCCGCGCTGAGACCACCGCTGGCACCGTCTGGACAAGGTCTCACGTACTTCAAGTACACGGGCCGCACCGGTCTGACTGTCATCGGCCCGATCACGGGTCAACAGTACCGGTTCGATAGGCCCGGAGCGATAATCGCGGTGGATGCCCGGGATGCTCCATCACTTGCAGCAATACCGAATTTACCGCCAGTTTCCCCCTGGTAGTTGCTGCACCGGCTGATCGGCCGGCAACGATTCTCGGCTGGTCGCCGCGTTGAGCGGCAGGTTTCGCCCTGATTTTCTTGAGCGCGCAAGCGGCGTGTAGAGCCGGTCAGATACGACTCTGGGCACCGGGCAAATGGTTCAAGCGGAAGCCACGAGTAGCACGATTGCTACTCTTTGTAATCAACAGGTTGTCGGTTCAAGTCCGACCGTCGGCTCCAGCCTGGCAGGACGGCTCGCCGGGCCACCACCTTTGAACTCTGCTCAGGGTCCCAGCCGCACGCGGTAATAGCGGGACGGACCGTTGGTTGCGCCGCCCACGTCCGTGTAATTCGTCGTTACATCGCCCATGCCGGGAATGATGATTGAGGCAATGTCTTGGAAGGTATTGGTGTAGCCGCTGTCAGGTTGTCCGCTGGATGCCTGGACGACGTTGGTTCTCCCGCCGCCGGTCTGCCAGGTGACGATCATATCGGTTGCCGAGCACACGGCGGAGACGATTCGAAACAGGGACGCGCTATTGGTCGGGTCGAGTCCGGCCAGAAATTGGTTGGTGTTGCTCATCCCCTTGCCAAGAGGATCGGCGTCGCCCGCGGCCTGGGGGCAGTCGGTGCAGTGAAAATATCGCTGCTGCCAGACTGAATAAGGATCGCTCTCCGTCGGCCCGGTCACGATCAATTTCACCAGACCGCTTGTGCTCGTGTCGATCGCGTAGGTCAAACCGGGATTCGGCGTCGCGCCGAGGCCCAATCCATGGTTGGTCAGGGTTCCGCTGTAGGTGATCAGGACGTACGTGCCGGTGCTGAAGTTGCCCGAGTCGGTGACGTTGAGCGTGCCGCCCAGGGTCAGATTCCCGTTCACGATCAATTGGGAGCTGTTTGTTCCGAGTCCGTATTGGAGCACGGACGCATTGTTGAAGACGAGGTTGTTGTTCACCGTCAATGATCCCACGGGATCGCCGGGGCGCAACACCGCGGCCGGGCCGAGGTTCACGGGACCGGAAATGACGCCTGTGCCGCCCAAGGTCGCGCCGCCGACAACGGTGACTGCGCCCGTGCCGGTGCCGCTGCCAATGGCGTTGTCGATCAGGAGCGTCCCGTTGCTGATGATGGTGCCTCCGCCGTAGGTGTTGGCGCCGCTGAGAGTCTGTCGGCCGGTCCCGACTTTCACCAAGACCATGGGGCTCCCGGTGTTTTGGACGACACCCGAGAACGCGCCGCTGCCGCCCGCAACGCCCACAGTCAATATTTGGGACTGCGGAGAGGCTTCTTCGATGATCGTGCCGCCGCCCGTCAGCGCGTCCACCCAGACAGAGTTTGCATCCATGTCGAGGACGGCGCCGCTGGCAATTTTGAGCGAAGCCTGGTTGTTCGTCCAGTTGCCGCTCCGGTTGAGATTGCGCAGCGTGCCGGCTTCGATATCAATCCAGCCGTTGGTGCCCATGCTGAAGATGGCCCCTCCCTGTCCCGGTTGGTAGATGTAGCCCAAATAGATCGTGTCGGGGCCGGTCTTGACGACCGTGCCGGTGCCGCAGAAGATGGGCGCGGCTCCCTGAAACGAAAAGCTGCCGCTGGTGGTCAGTTCAATCGTCGCGTTGTTGGTGGTCACACTCCCGAAATTCGCGGTATTTCCGAGGATCAACCGGCCCTGGTTGACCGTGGTCGAACCGGCGTATTGGATGTGTTGGCCATTGAGGATCTGCGTGCCGGGGCCGTTCTTGACGAGGCTCAACGATCCGCCGGGGGTAAGATCGTTGTGCTCGCGGAGTCGACCCGAGAACGTGTAGGTCGCGCTGCCGTTGAGCGTCAACGTGGAGTTGCCGACGGATTCGGTGCCTGCATCCGAGATCTCGATCTGGCCTTGTCCATTGTCGGCAATCCCCGCGACCGTCTGGCTGAAACCCCGTAATTCCCAGGCGGCGTACGTGCCAATGGTTGAATTGATCGTCACCACTGCCGTGTCGACGAGTTGGTTGTCGTTGGATTGAATGACGTCGCTGACCACGGTGCCTGCGGTGCCGCTGCCGGTCAGGATGAGATTCCCCCCGAGGGCCGGTCCCGCGGACTTATACAGGATCAGCGTACCGCCGGCGACGGTTGTGTCCCCAGTGAGCGTGTTCGCGGAAGCTCCGCCTAGCGTCAACGTGCCCAAGCCGGACTTGGAGAAAGAGGTGCCCGCGAGTCCGGCGTTGATGGTCGCGGCCTGCTGGTTATCGACGGTGATGGTGGGCGTGCTCGAAGAAACGCTGAGGGTCAACGGCCCGCCGCTGCCGGTCTCGAGATACCAGGCATGCCCGGCGCCTTTGGTATCGCCAAAATGAAGATTCCCGATGGTGAACGTCCCATCCAGCGTGACGGTCGAGGGATTCTCGAAGAACACCTGGCTGAAATCGGCCGTATTATCGCTGCCATTGGCGGGCCCCGACGGACTCCAGTTGGTTGAAGTGTTCCAACTTCCCGACGCGGCGCCGTAGTAGCCCCCGGTGACCGTCCAGGAGAAGGTCGTGGCGGCCCGCGTTGGATCTGACAATGTGATCGCAAGGCCGGCCGACAAAAAGGCGGCGATGAAATGGCGGAGTCCTGTCGCCGCCCGGATTCGCCGGGTCGATTCTCCCTGCGCATCGGGGCGGACGCAAAACAGCGAGTGTAACCGTCTTACCAATGGGTTGGCCACGGCTTCGTTCTCTCAGCATTGACCGTGCACGGATTGATTTACAGGAGCTGGAGGGGCCTGGGGTGTCAGAGTGTCAGTCCGGACGACGCTTGGCACGCCAACGGCTAATTCTGCCCGATATGATTGACCCCGGGACCCCGAAGCGCGTCGTGCACCGCGTGTTGGTGGTGGACGACGACCACGATTTGGCGGAGTTGTTGCGGGAGGTGCTGACGTATGAGAATTGCGAGGTCGACATTGCGGTCAACGGCATGGAGGCAATGGAACAGCTGCACGCGCGCGACTACGAGGCCATCCTCTGCGATCTGATGATGCCGCGCGTGGACGGCGAGGCGCTCTACAGCGACGTCACGCGTCAATTCCCCTATCTCGGCGACCGGTTCCTGTTTATCACCGGCCAGGCATCGCGCAAGGCGGGCTTCAGCGATTTCATTTATCGTACGGGCAACTATCTCATCGAAAAGCCGTTCGAGATCCAGGAACTGCGTCGCGCGATCCGGGAAATCTTCCAGCGTTGAGCCGCACGGTCGCGCGACAATCTTGTTCAGCCCCCGGCCAATTTTGGGCTTGTCGCCCTACAATCCAGTCCACTGCTGGCGCGGGCCGGTTGATAAAACGGCACTTGGCGGGTTGGCAAGGCTGCTGCTGAAGACTGGAGCGTTGGGCTGGGGGATGCCCGGTGAGTAAACAGGAGGCAACCCGCCGCCACGAGACTGCGGAACGATCTGCGGTCTACGCGCGGGACGGTCCACCCGACACTGCAGAAACAGTTGCAGACACGAGGCCGAGTTTCCCGAACGTGTGGAAGCTCGGCCGACGTGTTTTCGGGCGTGACCGCTCGGGAGTCATCGGTATAATCCCCGGCGCAATGGCGAGTGCAGGTTTCCAGACGAAAGGGGAGGGTCTCACGCCCATGATGCAGCAGTACCGGCGCGTGAAACACCAGATCCCGCCCGACGCGCTGTTGTTGTTTCGCCTGGGCGACTTCTACGAGATGTTTTTCGACGACGCGAAGACCGGCTCGCAACTGCTCAGTCTGGCGCTCACGCACCGCAACGGGGTGCCGATGTGCGGCATTCCGCATCACGCCGCCGACGCGTATATCGGCAAACTGCTGAAGCACGGCCGCAAAGTGGCCGTGTGCGATCAACTCGAGGACGCCCGGCCCGGCAAACTCGTCGAGCGCGACGTCACGCAAATCCTCAGCCCCGGCACGCACTTCGACACGCGCATCCTGCTGGCCGAACGCAACAATTTCCTTGCCGCAGTCTGCAGCAACAGCAATCGCCAATTCGGTCTGGCGCTCGTCGACCTGACGACGGGCGACTTCAAAGTAACGGAGCTATCGTCGGTCGAACAGCTTCACAACGAGCTCGCCCGGGTCCGGCCCGCCGAGATCATCGTTCCCACCGAGTGGCTCGACGAAGCCAAGTCGCTGTTCGACGCTCCACACTCCACGCTTCACGTTTCCCTGACGCCTCACGACGGCTGGACGTTCGAGCGCGAGACGGCGTTTTTCACGTTGCGCGATCATTTCCAAACGCAATCGCTCGACGGTTTCGGCGCCGCCGACCTGACGGTGGGCATCGGCGCGGCGGGGGCGGCGCTGCATTACTTGCAGCAATCGTTGCGGCGCAACACCGCGCACGTTCACCGGCTGCAGGTCTATAACCTGACCGATTTCATGGTGTTGGACGCCGTCACGCAACGCAATCTCGAGTTGCTGGAGCCCCGAACGCTTTCGGGGCCGAAACATACGCTGATCGGTTGCCTCGACCGCACGCTGACACCGATGGGCGCGCGTTTGCTGCGCGAGTGGCTGACGCATCCGCTCAAGAACGTGGAACGGATCGCGGAGCGCCAGGGCGTCGTCGCGACGTTTTGCGAGCAGCCACAAGCGCTGGCTGATTTCCGGGAACAGGTGCCCGGTGTGCGCGACCTGGAACGCACGCTGGCCCGCCTCAGCGTGGGCAGCGGCAACGCGCGCGACCTGGTGGTGCTGAAGGAATCGCTCGCCATGCTGCCGAAGCTGAAGAAAATCCTGGGAGCTGTAGCCGCGGTTGATAATTGCGGCGAGCAAGATGGGCCGCGCTTGGCAAGCGCGGCTACAACTCTCCTCGCCGCGCTCACCTCCCAAATCACCGAGCTCCCGGAGATTGTCGATCTCATCGGCCGGGTGGTGGTGGATGCGCCGCCGTTGGCGTTGAAAGAAGGCGGACTGATCAAACCCGGCTACAACGCGCAGCTCGACGAGTGGCGCCATGCGTCCATCGACGGCAAGGCGTGGATCGCGGCGTTGCAGCAGCGCGAGATCGAGCGCACCGGGATCGCATCGCTCAAGGTCCGGTTCAATCAGGTGTTCGGCTACTATATCGAGGTCACCAAGGCCAACCTCGACAAGGTGCCGAGCGAGTACATCCGCAAACAGACCATCGCCGGCGGGGAACGCTTCTACACGCCCGAGTTAAAGGAGATGGAAGACAAGATTCTTGGTGCGGACGAGAAAGCCAACGCGCTGGAGTACGAAATCTTCCAGCAGATCCGCACGGCGGCCGTCGAGCGGTCTGCGCCGATTCAGGAATCGGCCTCGGCGGTGGCGGCGCTCGACGTGCTGGCCGGTTTTGCCGAACTCGCCCGACACCAGAACTATTGCCGGCCCACGGTGACCGACGATGATCCCACGCCGGGCGCCGGACAAGGTCGGGTCGAAATCGTGGATGGACGTCACCCGGTGCTGGAGCAGACGCTGATCGAGGAGCGGTTCGTACCGAATGATGCGGTGCTCGACAATGTCGAGAACCAGATCCTCATCATCACCGGGCCGAACATGGCCGGCAAAAGTACCTACATTCGGCAGGTCGCGCTGCTGGTGTTGATGGCCCAGGTCGGCTCGTATATCCCGGCGGCCCGGGCCACGATCAATTTGGTGGACCGCATTTTCACCCGGGTCGGCGCGGCCGACGATCTGGCACGCGGCCAGAGCACGTTCATGGTCGAGATGAACGAGACGGCAAACATTCTCAACAACGCCACCGCACGGAGCCTCATCGTGCTGGACGAGATTGGCCGCGGCACGAGCACGTTCGACGGGCTATCCATTGCGTGGGCGGTCGCCGAACACCTGCACAACACGGTCGGCGCGAAAACGCTGTTCGCCACGCACTACCACGAGTTGACTGAACTCGCCGCCACGTTGCCGCGGGTGAAGAATTACAACGTCGCCGTGCGCGAATGGCACGATCAGGTGATTTTCCTGCACAAGATTCTACCGGGTGGCACCGACAAGAGCTACGGGATCCAGGTCGGGCGGCTCGCCGGTCTGCCCAAGGAAGTCGTCGAGCGCGCCAAGGAAGTGCTGGCGAATCTCGAGGAAGCGGAGATCTCCGCCGACGGCAAACCGAAGCTGGCGCAACGGAAGGCGAAGGGCGAAGGACGAAAGGCCAAGGGCGACGTCAACGAGCCGCCGCAGATGTATCTGTTCGGCAGGAAACCAAATTCGTAGCGCCGCCGCGGCACTGAGCATCAATTCTTCCCGAGCAGAAACTTGCTGTACACCCATCCCGCTGCAGCCCCGCCGAGGAGCGGACCGATCCAATAGACGTAGTGTGCGTTCCAGAAGCTGACGGCCAGCGCGGGGCCGAAGGTGCGCGCCGGGTTCATCGCGCCGCCCGTCAAGGGTCCGGCGAACAGGATGCCGAGGGCGATGGTCAGGCCGATGGCCAGACCGCCGATCTTCGGCGCGCGGGCATCGATGGCCGTGCCGTACACGACAAACACGAGGAAAAAGGTGGTAATCGCTTCGATGACGATGCCCCCGAGCGGGCTGGGATCACGCAAGTTCGAAGCGATCAAGGTTCATCACCTTGTTCCAGGCGGCGACAAAGTCGTGGACGAACTTCTTCTCAGCGTCGGAACTTCCGTAGACTTCAGCCAGGGCGCGGAGTTGGGAGTTTGAGCCGACGACAAGGTCGACACGCGTGCCGGTCCACTTGAGTGCGCCCGTTTTGCGATCGCGGCCTTCAAACACGTCTGCATCTTTCGAGACCGGCTTCCAATCCGTGCCCATATCGAGAAGGTTCACGAAGAAGTCGTTCGTCAGCGCCTCCGGTCGCTTGGTGAAGACACCGTGCTGCGTCCCTCCGAAGTTGGTCTTTAGAACGCGCAGGCCGCCGATGAGCACCGTCATTTCGGGCGCGGTCAGGGTCAGCAACTGCGCCTTGTCGACCAGCAGCGCTTCGGCCGATACGGTGTATCTGCCTTTGAGATAATTGCGGAAGCCGTCCGCGATGGGCTCGAGCACGGCGAAGGAGGCCACATCGGTTTGCTCCGGCGAGGCGTCCATCCGTCCCGGCGTGAAGGGAACCGTCACCTTGTGGCCGGCATTTTTCGCCGCTTGCTCGACGCCCGCGCAACCGGCCAGCACGATCAGGTCAGCCAGTGAGACTTTCTTGCCGCCGGACTGCGCGCTGTTGAACGCGTTCCGGACGCCTTCCAACGTCTTGAGCACCTTGGCCAGTTGGGCCGGCTGGTTAACTTCCCAATCCTTCTGCGGTGCTAGGCGAATACGGGCGCCGTTCCCACCGCCGCGCTTGTCGGAGCCACGGAAAGTGGACGCCGACGCCCACGCGGTCGAAACCAGCTCCGAGACGGACAGACCGGACGCCAGGATTTTGCCCTTCAGCGAGGCGATGTCCTGCGCATCGATCAATTTGTGATTGACTGCGGGAATGGGGTCCTGCCAGATGAGTTCCTCGGCGGGAACCTCCGGGCCGAGATAGCGCGCGCGCGGTCCCATGTCGCGGTGCGTCAGCTTGAACCACGCCCGAGCGAACGCGTCGGCGAGCTGATCCGGATTCGCCATGAAGCGCCGCGAGATTTTTTCGTAAGCCGGGTCGAACCGCAGGGAGAGGTCCGTGGTCAGCATGGTTGGCCGGTGCTTCTTCGACGGGTCGTGCGCGTCCGGAACCGTCGCGTCGGCTCCCTTCGCCACCCACTGATGCGCGCCGGCCGGGCTCTTCGTGAGTTCCCATTCGTAGTTGAACAGGTTTTCGAAGAAGTAGTTGCTCCATTTCGTCGGTGTCTGGCTCCAGGTGACTTCCAAGCCGCTGGTGATCGTGTCACCGCCCTTGCCCGTGCCAAAGCTGCTCTTCCAGCCCAAGCCCTGCTCTTCGAGGCCGGCCGCTTCGGGCTCGGCCCCCACGTGCGACGCCGGGCCGGCGCCGTGGGTCTTGCCGAAGGTATGGCCGCCGGCGATGAGCGCCACCGTCTCCTCGTCGTTCATGGCCATGCGAGCGAAGGTCTCGCGAACGTCCCGCGCCGCGGCGACCGGATCCGGGTTGCCGTTGGGGCCTTCCGGGTTGACGTAAATCAGCCCCATCTGCACAGCGGCGAGCGGATTTTCGAGATCCCGGTCGCCGGAGTAACGTTTGTCACCCAGCCAGGTCGTCTCGGCGCCCCAATAGACGTCCTGATCCGGTTCCCAGACGTCCTCACGCCCGCCTCCGAAACCGAATGTCTTGAATCCCATCGTTTCCAGAGCGACGTTCCCGGCGAGGATCATCAAGTCGGCCCACGAAATCTTCCGGCCATACTTTTGCTTGATCGGCCAGAGCAGGCGGCGCGCCTTGTCCAGGCTGACGTTGTCCGGCCAACTGTTAATCGGCGCGAAGCGCTGCTGGCCCCTGCCGCCGCCGCCGCGGCCGTCACCGATGCGGTAGGTGCCGGCGCTGTGCCACGCCATGCGAATGAACAACGGGCCATAGTGACCGAAGTCCGCCGGCCACCAGTCCTGCGAGTCGGTCACCAACGCCGCGAGATCCTTCTTCACCGCCGCGAGGTCGAGGCTCTTGAACTCTTCCGCGTAGCTGAAGTCCTCACCCATGGGATTGGACTTGGAGGAATGCTGGTGCAGGAGTTCGAGCTTCAACTGGTTCGGCCACCAGTCGCGGTTGGACGTGCCGCTGTCGGCCGCGTGATAAAATGGGCACTTGGCTTCGGTTGTCATCTGTTTTCTCCTTAGGTCGGTTGAACTAAATTCTGTGGACGAGTTGTAAGTGTTCGGCACGACTGCGCTGGTGGTCGACTGCTGACTGCCTTCGAACACTTGGTGATGTCGTGGGTGATGGTGAGCGTCCCGTAAGCCGCCGAGCCTTTGGCGTGGACGGTGCGCTCGGGAATGCGCTCGCGGTTCTGGTGCGCCAGCTTTTCGAGTCGTTGATAATCCTGCATCAACGGCAGGCCGCGCGGACCTGCGGTGATGCAGTTCTGGTTGTCGGCGACAGGATTTCCACCGGTTGTGGTCATGATTTCAGATTTTTTAGCCGTAAGTGTGTTCTGGTTTTCTTTCATTGAACCAATTTGCGAGCTATTGTTGAAATACTTATTTCCTCTGGTTACCATAGGTATTGCCTATGGAAATGCAACAACTTCGCTACGTGGTCGCCGTGGCTCGGACCGCGAATTTCTCCCGTGCCGCGGAGCAGTGCCATGTCTCGCAGCCTTCGTTGAGCCAGCAGATTCAGAAACTTGAGGACGAGCTGGGCGAGCGGCTCTTCGACCGCACGAAACGCGAGGCGAAGCTGACGTCGCACGGCGAAACGTTTCTGCGCCGCGCGGTCCGCATCCTTGAAGAAGTGGATGCGGCGAAACGCGAGGCGACCGACGCGCAGGATTTGCTGCGCGGGACCTTGACGATTGGCGTGCTGCCCACCATCGCGCCGTATCTGCTGCCGGATGTGATGGCGCAGTTCACGGAAAAGTTTCCCGACGTGGAAATCGTGGTGCAAGAAGACATCACGGCGCGGCTGCTCAAGCTCGCGCTCGATTATGAAATTGACTTTGCCTTGGCCAGCCAGCCGATTCAAAACGAGCGTTTGGCAGTCAATGGATTGTTTTCTGAGGAACTGCTGCTGGCGCTGCCGCCGGGCCATCCACTCACCCGCAAACGCACGGTGGCTGTCGCCGACCTGGAAGGCGAACGGTTGATGGTCATGAAAGAGGGACATTGTCTCGGCGACCAGGTGCTGGGCTTCTGCGACCGGCGTGACGTGAAACCCAAAATCAGCTTTCGCAGTTCTCAACTGGAGACGATTCAGGCGCTCGTCTCTTCGGGGTTGGGCATTTCGCTGATTCCGGCGATGGCGGCGCGGAGTAAGCGCGAGTATTTACCGGAATATCGATCGCTCCAATCACCGAGGCCGGAGCGAAAAATCGTCACCGCCTGGCCGAAGCAGCGTCCGCCCGGTCGTGCTGCCAACGAGTTCCTGAAGATGATTTCAGCGCGATGTGGCACGTCCCGTCACTGATACAGACGTGGCCGCCCAGACGCATACGATGGTCAGGCCGTGGGCGAAGGCCACGCCGAGCAAGCCGGGATTGGCGTGAATGGCACCGATACCGATGAAGATCAACGCGAAGGTCCCCATGGCTTCCGCGATGCACGGAGCGAGTTTGTTCATAATGGCCTCCTGGGGCGCTACGCTTAGCAAAGGGCAGGTTTCCCCGTCAAGAGAACACCGTCGCCATGCGGCCGCTTGCGCAGACGCGTTCCAGCCGTTAAACTCTCTTGTCTCGATGGCGTGAGATACAACAAAGCGAACAACCCAGGAGAATCGACATGGCTTTCACACTGCAACTCGGCGAGAAGGCACCCGATTTCAAATTACCGGCGACGGACGGCAAGACCTACCGGTTGTCCGACTTCAACGATGCGACGGTGCTGGTGATCTTCTTCACTTGCAACCATTGTCCGTACGTGATCGGCTCGGACGAAGTGACCCGCCAGACGGCGCTGAAATCCATCCCGCAGGGGGTGAAATTCGTCGCCATCAATTCCAACAGCAAGCACACCTACGCCGAAGATTCCTTCGAGCACATGGTCGAGCGGATGAAGACCCAGAAATTCCCGTGGCTGTATCTCTACGACGAATCGCAGGACGTGGCCCGCGCGTACGGTGCCTTGCGGACGCCGCACTTCTACGTGTTCGATAAGAACCGCAAGCTGGTCTACACCGGTCGCGGTGTGGACACGCCGCGGGACACGTCGAAGATGACGGTCAACGATCTCGACCGGGCACTGACCGAGCATTTGGCGGGCAAGCCGATCAGCGTTCCCTTGACCAATCCCATCGGCTGCAACGTGAAATGGGAAGGCCAGGACGCCCACTGGATGCCGGCCGACGCCTGCGACCTCGTGTAAGGCCGCCCGCCGGGGCCGTCATTCCGGGCCGAGTTTTGACAACTGGTGCAGGACGCGGACGCGAATTTCCTGCGGCGTGGGGAGTTTGGTGGAGAGTTTGCCGGTGCGCAGCACGAGCTGAAGCAGGGCGTCCCATTTCTTCCCCGGGCAGCGACTGGCGGCGCGCGGCTGGACGATCGACTCCAGCGTATCTCGATTTTGCCACCAGACTTTGGCGCCGCTGCGCTTCCCCCGTTTGGCCAGTGGCCGACCGTCCATCTCGACGATATCGAGCGCGAAATCCACGGTCGGCGCGTTAGAGATATGCGTGCCGACGCCGAACCCGTCGGCGGCATCGCGCAGTTCCCGCAGCTTCGGTTCGTCGAGACCGCCGCTGACGAAGATCTTGACGTGTTGATGGCCGCGCAGGTCCAGCTCCCAACGGATTTCCCTGAGCAACCGCACCAGATCGCCCCGGCGCGACGTGGGCGTATCCACACGGATGGCGGCCAATTCTTTGCCGAGCGCCTCGGCCACGCGGATGGCCTCGAATTTCTCGTCGTTGATCGTGTCGACCAGGGAAACGGTGGAGATTTTCCGGCCGCCGACGATGTCGTGGAACGCGCGGGTGGCTTCGACCGTGTCGCCGAAGCACAGCACGAGTGCGTGGGGCATCGTGCCCCGCGCCGGTTCTCGAATCAGCCGCGCGCCGGCGATGCAGGCCACGCCGTCGCAGCCGCCGATGAACGCGGCGCGTTCGATCATCGGCGCAATCGCGGGATGCATGCGGCGGGCGCCGAAGCTGAGCAGTTCCTTGTCGCCGACGGCGATCCGGCAGCGCGCAGCAGTCGTGGCGATTCCCGACGCCTGACACAGCAGCCCGAGCAGCGGCGTCTCGTATACGCAAAAGTCGACGTAATCCCCGGCAATTTGCATGACGGGGTCGCTGGCATGGAAGACCGATCCTTCGGGGGCGCATTCTACGTCGAGTTTGCGCTTGAGCGCCGCCAAGAGGCGCAGGGCTTCGTCGACGCCGGCGAGGACGGCCCACGACCACCCGTTGGGCAGACTGCCCGCGCGGACCTCGACGGTAACGCGGCGGTGAATGTTGCGTCGGCGCAAGATGCGCACTGTGCGCTCAAAATACGCGTCGGTGGTTTTTCCGGCGACGATGTCGGCTTCGCGGGCGGTATGCAACAGGCCCATGCAGGCGTTGTACCATCAGAGTATCGTCGCGCCGAGGATTTTTTCCATGTGCTGCAAGGCGAACTCGTGTGCCTGTGGATCGAAATCGGCCACGGCATCGCGGTGCACGACGACGCGGAACCCGTGGTTGAACGCGTCCGTCGCGGTGAACAACACGCAGATCGAAGTGCAATCGCCGGTCAGATGCACTTCGTGGACGCCGGCGTCGTGCAGCCGTTGCGCAAGATGCGTGCTGTGAAACGCGCTGTAGTGCGGTTTCTCCACCCGCAGATCGGCCGGACGCACGTCCAGTTCGGGCAGCAATTCGTGGCCTTTCGTTCCTTTTACGCAGTGGGGCGGCCAGAGCCGAAACTCGGGGTCGTTCGGCACGTGCGTGTCCTGGACGAAGACCACGAGGGCGCCGTCGCGGTGAAACTCGTCGATCAGTTGCTGAATGCGGGGGATGATGGCGCGCGCGGCATCGCCGCAGTACAACGCGCCTCCAGGCTCCATGAAATCGCGTTGCACGTCGCCCACCAGCAGGGCTTTGCCGTTGCTCGCCATCCTGACCCAACATAACCCCAAAGACGCCGGGGCGCACCTCCATTCTGCCGCCGGTGCGAACGGCCCGGCGGGGCGTATGGGAACAACGGGGAGACCTGCGACCTCGAGGAGCGTCAGCGGGCCCGGTCGAGATAGGATTCAAGGGCGGCGGCGTTGAAGCCGGTCATATCACCGATCTTGTTGCCCCGCCGGTCATACACCTGGATATAGGGGATGCCGTGCAGACCGTACTGCTTGCTGACCGGCGATGACCAACTGACGATGTTGACCTTACGCAGGACCAGGTCGTCGTCCTTGTTGACGCGCTCCTCCAGGACCGGCCCGGCGTGTCGGCATGGCCCACACCAGTCGGCGTAGAAATCGACGATCGTGATTTTCCCCGGGACGCAGTGCTTCGGGACGTCGACCTCTTCGCCGCGGCTGATGGTTTCAATTTTCTCCCCAGTGGACGGCGGATCGTCCGGTGGTCGGATAGGTTTGGGGCGAGGCGGCGGCGCCGGTCGTTCCGGCACGGGTTGATCGCTGAACGCGGCTTGGGAGATTTTCGCCAACGGAATTTTGAGTGTCTCACCCGAGTCCGCATCGAAATTCAGAGCCCCGCGAGCGTACAGCCACACCTTGCCCGTGAGCGGCTTCTCTCCGACCGGTTGAACGGTGGCCAGGACGGCGCCCCTTGAGAAATCGATCGTGCTGACGGCGTTGGCGGGTACGTTCACCGGTGCAGCGTTGGTGGGTTGCATCGCAAACGAGCCGTTCGCGTAGCCGGTCACCCGGCCCGAGAGCGTCTGGCCGGTATTGAGCTGGACAATGTCGGCTTGGGCGCCGGCGACCAGCCCGAACAACCACAGGCCGGCAATGAGTCTGTTTATCATGAGATGGTTTGAGTGCAGGTTTCCTGCCAAGCGGCCACCGGGCTACGCGGCGATAACAGGCTCGGAAGGCGCAAGAAACGGAAGATATAAAGTCCGGACCCGGTCTCGGGAATGGGCAAACAAGCTGCTTTCCTAATGCGCGGTCGAAGGTGGCCGAGCGATGGGAGCCAGGCAAACATGATCGAGTACACGATTGACCAGAGCGATCAACTCATTCTGGTTTGGATGACCGGCACCAATCGGTGTGAGGACCTGAAGGCCCACTACGCCAGGGTGCTCAACGATCCCCGTTACGACCCCACGTTCGATTCCCTGTTCCAGGTCGACGGCAATGCTGATGGACCGATCATGACGGAGCTTCCCGAGGTCAAGACGGTGATGGAAATGGTGGCGCAGTGTCAGGCGGCCACGAAATGGGCGGTGGTGATGCCCGCCGGGTTTAAGCGGACAATTGTCGAGTACCTGCTGCAGGGGGTCAACTTGCGATCCGTGACCATGCGTTTTTTTGGAAGCGAGCACGAAGCGATCGCCTGGCTGAACGAGGGACGGAGATTGCCCATTGTGGCGTCGGGTCGCGATCGGGTCCAGCCCGCCTCAGCGTCTGCAGCCGTTGAGAGCCAGTGCCCACCGGTGGAAGCCGGCACCTGACGGGGGGTGCCGGACTGGTTGCCAACCAGTTGCCAACCAGTTATTGAAAACGGTAACGGGTATGCTATGCTCCCCGGCCAGCGGGAAGCAGGCTTATGTCAATTCAGAATCGCATCATCAAAGTACAGAAGCGCAACCGGGCACTCGTGACGTTCGACGAGCAACGGATCTGCCGGGCCATTTTGCGCGCTGCGGAATCGATCGGTGGGTTTCGACAGGATTTTCTGCCGGGCACCAACGACAAGTTCTTCGAGGCGTACGGCTCGGATGAGAACATCGCCGGGTTCCTGGCCGACGCCGTGGTGCTGTGTTTGAATTCCAATCCGCATCATCTCACCGCCAACTTCCCGCCGACGATTGAAGACATCCAAGACGAAGTGCTGCACACGTTGCGCAGCTACGGGTTTCAGAATACGGCGGATGCGTACGAGTGCTACCGCTGGGGACGCCACTGGCTACGGGAAGGCGCCATTACCGAGACGCAGTTCGTCGGGAACGGATTTCCGAAAAAGCGCATGGAGAAAACGCTGGAGTGGAACCGCCAGCACCGGTGCGACACGGTGGCGGGACTGAACGAAATCGTCCGGCGAGGCCAGATCAAGTCGCTCGTCGAAGAATCGCTCGCGGCCTACGAGGTTTCGCTCGATGAAGCAGCGCGCAAGGTGATCGCCCGGCTCAACGCGGGCGACGGCATCCGGGTGATGTGGGTCAGCGGCCCGAGTTCATCGGGCAAGACCACCACGACCGTGAAGCTGACGGAGCGGCTGCGGAAGCAGGGGCTGCGATTCCTCATGTTGAATCTGGACGATTATTTCTGGGCGCTCATCGATCATCCAACCGACTGGATCAACGACCGGAACTTCGAGACGCCCGAGGCCCTGGACATTCAATTGCTCAACCGGCACTTGAGGGCGTTGCTCGACGGCAAGACGATCGACAAGCCGGTCTACAGCTTCAAGGAAGGACGGCGCACCGGATCGAAGTCCGTGAAGCTCGAGAAAGACCAGATTCTGCTGCTCGACTGTCTGCACGGACTCTATCCGCCGATCACCGAGGGCATCGATTGCTCGCTGCAGTTTCGGCTCTACATCGAAACGATGAACGTGCTCTACGAGGACGATGGAAGCACCAACCGGTTGACCAAGTTTACCGACATCCGGTTGATTCGCCGGATGCTGCGCGACGTGCAGCACCGCAACCACAGCCCGCTCTCGACGGTCCTGCACTGGCATTACGTCCGCGCCGGCGAACTGTACAGCATCATCCCGTTGATGGGGTCGGCCGATCACATCATCAACGGCGGGTTGCCCTTCGATTTGCCGGCGTTGAAACCGTTCTTCGTGGGGCGGGACGGCTACCTGCCGTCTCCCGAGGATTTCGCGCCCTACGAAGGCTTCCTGGACGCGCGGATTCGTTACGACCGTGTGAAACGGCTGCTCGACTCGGTTGAGGGACTGACCCGGGACCAGGTCGATTCGTACGACGTGATCCGTGGCGACGCCGTCATCCGCGAATTCATCGGCCGCAGCACGGTCAAGATCCCCCACAACGAGTGATCCCGGTGCGCGCATCCCTGACATCAATCGTTCTGCTGCTTGGGGCCAGCCTGTCGGCGCCATCGCTGAGGGCCGACATGCCGAAGGTTGGCGACATCGCCCCGGATTTCTCCGTGACGGCGAGCGATGGGACGACGGTTCACCTGAAGGATTACCTCGGCAAGGGCAACATCGTGCTGTACTTCTACCCGAAGGACGACACGCCCGGTTGCACCCGGGAGGCATGCGGCATCCGCGACACGTTCGACGACTTCAAGGGATTGAACGCGATTGTCTTTGGGGTGAGCTTCGATTCCGTCGAGTCGCACAAGAAGTTTATCGCCAAATACAAACTGCCATTCGTGCTGCTGGCCGACACCGACAAGACAGTTGCCAGGGCCTACGGCGTGGCGACCGACAGCAGTCGGGTTGCGAGTCGCGTCACCTTCGTGATCGACAAGCAGGGCAAGATTGCCTACGTCAACCCGAAGGTGAATCCCGCCACCAACGCCGCGGAACTGCGCACGGTCCTGAATCGGATGACCCCCTAGGCGGGGGTGGTTCTTGTGCGCTGAATACCGCTGTGCTAGGTTCGTCGAAGACGACAGACGAAAGGGGAGATTCCCGATGACTCGAATTCTCTGTGTGATCGCTTCGGCGGCGGTTTTGGCGCTGGGCTGTGAAACTCCCGAAGGCGGGCCCGACCGCACGGCGACGGGCGCACTCACGGGCGGCGCAATTGGGGCCGGCACCGGTGCGATTATTGGCAATTACGCGGGTCACAATACTGCCGGCGGGGCTGCCATCGGCGGCGCCATTGGCGCCTTGACGGGTGGCATTATTGGCAATGCGATGGAGCAACAGCAGCGCGAGACGCTCGCGCGTCAGAGTCCGCAGACGATCCAGCGCGTTGAGCAGGGGCAGCCGCTCGGCTTGGCCGACATCAAGGCCCTGGCCAAAGCGGGCATCAGCGACGAGGTGATCATCAGTCAGATCCGCAACTGTCGCGTGGTGTACCGCCTGACAACGGCGGAGATCATCGACCTCAAGGACGCCGGCGTCAGCAACCGGGTAATCGATTTCATGATCAACACGCCGAGCCTGTATCCGCCGCCGCCACCCCGGTGGCGGTACTATTACTGAGCGGAGCGAGATCCACGAAGGCGCTCGCGTGGCCGCCGGGCCGGCCGTGGAATTCTGGCGGCTTTTTCCCGCAAAATATGCTTTTACATCCACAGGATTTCTGTTCTAAGCTAGTGCGGCTTGGAGATTGGGGGAAGGTTGCCGGTGGGGGCAATCGGGGGCACACCTCGCGTCCACGAGGTGGGAGGAGACGTATCGTGAATAAAGTGAACTTACTGGCGAAGGCAAAAACTGAGTTACTGAGAATTGCTCAACGGCACGGCCTGCGGGGTGTGTCCACGCTCAAGAAGGCAGAGCTGGCGGAGAGGATTCACCAGGCTCAGGCCAAGTCCCGGGGAGCCGCCGACCGCCTCACAGTCATCGGCACCGCGGCCCGCGCCGTGGATGATGCGCTCAAGCGCCGGGCGATCCGCAAGCGCGCCGCGGCCGAGGAGAAACCGGCTGCCGCCGCCACCGTCAAGCCGCCACGCGGCCGTCTGTCGCGCCGGGTCAAGGGCGTCGAACCGGCGCCCGCCCAGAGGATCGAACCTCGCGCAGCGGTCCGCGAGGAAATCTCCGCTCACAAATTCGACGTTGCTCCGACGTCTTCGCCTCCGAAGCAGGTGTTTCTCGAAGAACATCTGGGCGAACTGCCGGAGGCGTACGGCACGGGCCGACTGTTTCTCACCGCGCGCGACCCGCACTGGCTTTACGCGTACTGGGACTTGACTGGACAGCAAATGGCCGATTGTCGCGGCCAGGCGGCGGACGGCCGGCTGGTGCTCCGGGTGTTTGAACAGAACCACGCTGCCGCGATTCAGGAACTGACGCTTCACCACGACTCGCGCAATTGGTACATCCCCGTCGACAAAGCGGCGACGACCTACAGCACCGAACTCGGCTATTGGCGTCACGACGGCCACTTCCACGTCGTCGGCCGGTCGCGGGAGACCACCACGCCGCCGGAGGCCGTCTCGTCCGACGCCACGGCGAAGTTTGTGACGGTCCCGATTGACGTTTCGTTTCGCGAACTGTTCGGCATCGTTCGCGGCCACATGCACGAGGGCGAGGAATTGGCGGAGGCCCTGTACCGACTTCAGCACGGGGGTTTTCAGTTCCCGTTCAAGCTCGGGCTTCAGCTGGGTCCGTGGACGGCGGGGCAGGTGGTCGCGTTGGAACGCATTCTCGGGGGCGATCTGTTCCGTCGCCTCCGGATGGGGTCGTTTGAAATCAGTGAGTGGCTGCGTCGCCGGTTGCAGGAGGAGTTCGGGTCGGCCAACGTGTTCAGCGCGTTCAGCCCGGCGGGCGCCAGTTGGTCGGCCGGTGCCGAGAAGGGTTTCTGGTGTGCCGTCAACGCGGAACTCGTCATTTACGGGGCAACCGAACCGACCGCCAAGGTCACGATCGACGGCCGGCCGGTCGAGTTGCGCAGCGACGGGACGTTCTCATATCACTATGCGTTTCCCGACGGCCAGTTTCGGCTGCCGGTGGTCGCTGTGTCGGAAGCCGGCGACGATCGACGCGAGGTGCACCTGACATTCAAACGTCAGACTGCGGCCCATGGCGAGGTCGGCCAGGTCGAGCACGCCGCTCCCCTTGAGGCGCCGGCGGTCGCGTGACGCTTGGTAGGGACGGACCGCCGGGCCGTCCGAACGCCACGAACAAGGCGGCGCGGCCGGCGGTCGCACGCTACCCGATGAATCGAGGAAGGAACTTCATTTGCCACAGGGCTACGTAGCGCTCATTTTGCACGCGCATCTGCCGTTCGTGCGCCATCCCGAGTACGAGGATTTTCTCGAGGAGGATTGGCTGTACGAGGCGATCACCGAGACCTACGTTCCGCTGATCAAGGTGATGGAAGGCCTCGTGCACGATCACGTGGACTTCCGGCTGACGATGTCGCTCACGCCGCCGCTGTGCTCGATGTTGCTCGACCCGCTGTTGCAGGAGCGTTACATCCAGCACGTCTCCAAGCTCATTGAGTTGACCGAGAAAGAAATCGAGCGCACGAAGTGGGACCCGGCGTTTCACGAATTGGCGTGGTTTTATCATCGGCGCTTCCAGGAGGCGCGCGATACGTTCTGCGACGGCTACGGACGCAATCTGGTCGGCGCGTTCCGCAAATTCCAGGAAATGGGCAAGTTGGAGATCATCACCTGTCCGGCGACGCATGGTTTCCTGCCGTTGATGGCCGAACATCCGGAGTCGATCCGTGCCCAGATCCTGGTGGCCCGCGACCATTATCGCTCCTGCTTCGACCGCGATCCCAAAGGCATTTGGCTGCCCGAATGCGCCTATGCTCCGGGCATCGACAAGTTCCTGCAAGAGGCCGAAATCCGCTGGTTCGTCATGGACACCCACGGGATCATGTTCGGCCATCCGCGGCCGCGGTACGGCATTTACACGCCGGTGTTCACGCCGACTGGTGTCGCCGCGCTCGGACGCGACGTCGAGTCTTCCAAACAGGTGTGGAGCGCCGAGGAAGGGTACCCCGGTGATTTCAATTACCGCGATTTCTACCGCGACGTCGGGTTTGATTTGGATTTTGAGTACATCAAACCGTACATCCATCCCGACGGCATCCGCTGTTTCACGGGGGTGAAGTATTACCGGGTGACGGGCCGGACGCCATACAAGGAGCCGTACAATCGGTCATGGGCAATGGAGAAGGCGGCGGATCACGCCGGCAACTTCATGTTCAATCGCGAACGGCAGATCGAACACTTGGCGGACGCGATGAAACGGCCGCCGCTGATTCTGTCGCCTTACGACGCGGAATTGTTCGGCCACTGGTGGTTTGAAGGTCCCGATTTCATCAACTACTTCGCGCGGAAGGTGGCGTTCGACCAGGACGTGTTCAAACTGATCACGCCGACGGAGTATCTGGGCGAGCATTCAACCCAACAGATCATCCAGCCGGGCGCGTCGAGCTGGGGCCACAAAGGTTACTGGGAGGTCTGGCTCGAAGGCTCGAACGCGTGGATTTATCCGCATTTGCATACCGCCGCCGGGCGGATGACCGAACTGGCCCGCAGCCACAAGAACGGCGGGCCCCTCATGCAGCGCGCCCTCAAGCAGGCCGGGCGCGAACTGCTCCTGGCGCAGTCCAGCGACTGGGCGTTCATCATGAAGACGGGCACGATGGTACCCTACGCCGTCCGGCGCACCAAGGACCACATCCTGCGTTTTACGCGGCTCTACGAGCAGATCAAAGAGGGTCGCATTGACGAGCCCTGGCTGGCCTCCATCGAGTGGCGCGACAACATCTTTCCAGACGTCAACTACGGCTATTGGGCGTAAAGGCAGGCCCGGCGGCGCGCTCCCTTCGACAAGCTTGGATGGGCAGGGGCGGGCGAGGTTCAGTTCTCAAGCACTTCGCGAATTTTGCTGGCCAGCACGAGCGGCGTGAACGGCTTTTGTAGAAACGCAGTGCCCGGGTCGAGTTCGCCGTTGCGGTCAATGGCTTCTTGCGTGTAACCCGAGCAGAACAACACCTTTGTATCCGGCTGCGTGACGCGGAACCGCTCGGCGAGTTCCTTACCGCCCATCTCGGGCATGATCACGTCGGTAAGCAACAAGGCAATGCCCTTGTCTTTTTGCTGGGACGCCACCCGGAGCGCTTCCTCGCCGTTGTTGGCTTCGATCACGGTGTAACCCTTGGCGCGCAGCAGCCGCGCGTTCAGAGCGCGGACGGCGGGATCGTCTTCCACCAGAAGAATGGTTTCGTTGCCGCCGCGGGTGGCGACGACATTGGACGTCGTCGGCGTGGCCTCGGCTCGTTCGAAGACGCGGGGCAGGTAAACCTTGAACGTGGTACCGCGGCCGAGTTCGCTATACACGGTGATGTGTCCGCCGCTCTGCTTGACGACGCCGTAGCAGGTGGCGAGGCCGAGGCCGGTGCCCTTGCCCTGTGGCTTGGTGGTAAAGAACGGTTCGAACAGACGGGTCTTGACCTCGTCGGTCATGCCGGAGCCGGTATCGGTGACGGCGAGCATCACGTAATCGCCCGGCTTCACATCTTCGTGGTGATCGGCGTACTGATCGTCCAACGTGGCGTTGGCGGTCTCGACAATGAGCCGGCCGCCATTGGGCATGGCATCCCGCGCATTGACGGCAAGGTTCAGGATGACCTGTTCGAGTTGGCCAGGGTCGGCCCTGACGGAGCCGAGGCCGGGCGTGGTCTGGGTGACCAGTTCGACGTCTTCGCCGAGCAGACGGCGCAACATCTTGTCCATGTCCCCGACGACGGCATTGAGATCGAGCACTTTCGGCTGCAGCGTCTGCTTGCGGCTGAAGGCGAGGAGTTGGCGCGTGAGCGACGCAGCCCGCTCGGCGGCCGCGGCGATCTCTTCGACGTTGGGCCGCGCGGGATGATCGTTCTTCAGTTCGTCCAGCGTCAATTGGCAATAGCCAATCATCGCCGTAAGAATGTTGTTGAAATCGTGCGCCACACCACCCGCGAGACGGCCCACGGCCTCCATCTTCTGGGATTGGCGGAGTTGTTCCTCGAGTTTTTTGATCGGGGTGATGTCCGTCTGGGCGCCGACGAAGTACACGAGGCGGCCCTGGGCGTCGAAGACGGGCGACACGATCAGCGAATTCCAGAACTTGGTGCCGTCCTTGCGCTGGTTGACCAACTGCGTGACGCAGGGACGACGTTCGCGAATGGCGTTGCGGATGGTCTCAACAGCGGCCGGATCGGTGTCGGTGCCTTGCAGGAACCGGCAGTTGCGTCCCAGGACTTCGTCACGCGTGTAGCCCGTGAGTTTCTCGAATGCGGGGTTGACGTAGATGATGGGGTTGTCGGGCTGGTTGGGGTCGGAGATGACAATGCCCTGTCCGATGGCCTCGATGGCGCGGTCGCGCAGCAGGAGTTCCTCTTCCGCCTTGCGGCGCTGGCTGATGTCGTGGAAGACCACGCAGAGAATCCGGGACGACTCGGAGGAGACCACGTTGGCGTTCAGTTCGACCAGGATCCACGAGCCATCCTTGCGTTGGGCGAGACGTTCGCCCGAGACGGGCATGGCCGTCATCTTATGCATCAGGCATTCGAGGCTGCACTCGTCGCCGCTGGCGGCATCGCGCAGGGCGAAGTCGTGCAGCGCAAACTGCTGCAACTCCGCCGCGGAATAGCCCAGCAGATTCTGCAGCGAGGCGTTGGTCTCAAGAACGTGCTGCGTGCCGACGTCAGCGAGCAAGATGCCTTCCACTGCTTGTTCCACGATGGCTCGGTAGCGCTGTTCGCTCTCTTTGCGGGCCAACCTGTGAAAGACGACTTTCTGCAGCATGGCTTGGGCGAGCGTGCCAAACAGCACGCTGATGACGAGCAAGGCCACGAGGAAATAGTTCATGGTCAACCGGCCTTGCGCGTAGATGTCGCGCGGCATTTCCAGCCGCAACCACACCGCGGGTTTGCCGTAAATGTCGTTGATGATGGTGTAACCGGCGACGAGTCGCTCGTTCAGTGGTCGGACGGCCATGCCGTCCGGTGCGGAGGCGTCGCTTCTGGCCGCAACAACGTCGGCGGGCAGGTTCGGAGCGTGGACGAGGTAGAACGCCAGCGTGCTGTGGGTGACTTGGCTCAACTTCTCGATTTCGTCCGATTCGAGGTAGCGCCCGAACACGAGCGTGCCGTTTATCGGGCGGTCGCGCTGGGTGTTGAGAATCGGACGGGACGCTACCAGGAGGACACCACCGGGCAAGAGAACCAGCCCATCGTGGCGGCTGCGGGCATCGGCGTGCTGGACGAGCATATCCTTGTGCGTCAGGCGCTCGCGGAGCAGCTCCGGGAAGGCCATGGGCTTTTGCGTGTAATCGTTGAACCCTTTGGCGTACGCAACGCGGCCGGAGGCGTCGACAAACGCCATCAGGTCGATTTTGAGCTGGATAAAGTTTTGTTCCGAAACGTTCTTCGCGATAAAATCGGGGTTCTCCCCGCTCATGAACGCGTACGCGTCGTCCCACGTCGACCAGTCACCGGCTTTGCTGTCAAGATCCTCGAGTTCGGCGGACAACGCTGCTCTCGCCCGCTTCAGATTGACCACGACGTCCGCCCGCTCCAGTCTGGCAAACCGTCCCATCACAATGCGGGACGAGACGGTATAGAGTGCGGCGAGCCACCCGACCAGGGCGACGGCTGTGATGACGAGCGCTTTCTGCCGCAGGGACAGTTTCAATAGAGCTGTTCCTCCAGCGCGATGTCGGCCGAGTCGACGGCGGCCTGCCTCGTGACCTTCGTCATGGCGCCGCGCAGATCGGCAATGGTTACGGGCTTGCCCACGACGAGGTCGACGTTGGCCGGTTTGTCATCCGCGGCTTCCATCATGGATCCGAACCCGGTCAGCATGATAATGGGCGTGGCGGGGCTGAAGGCCTTGATGGTGCCGGCGACCTGATCGCCGCTCATGTCCGGCATGGCGCGATCGACGATCACGAGGTCGAACCGGTCTTTGCTGAACTTGTCAAGTCCCTCGCCGCCGCTGCCGGCGAGCTCGATGGTGTGGCCATCGAACTTCAGATATTCGCCGATGACCTTTCGTGTGAGCGGTTCGTCGTCCACGATCAGCACGCGAAGCGAGGGCCCGTAAGTGACCGACGGGTCGTTGTGCTCGGGCGATTGCGGCACGGGGCTGGCGTGGTGCGGCAGACGAATGACGAAGGTCGTGCCTCGACCGAGTTCGGTTTGAATGTCGATCTCGCCCTCGTGGCGTTGGAGAATGCCGTAGACCATGGACAGCCCGAGACCGGTGCCGCGTTCGCCTTTGGTGCTGAAGAACGGTTCCAAGCAGCGGCGCCGCACTTCTTCGGTCATGCCCGTACCGGTGTCGGCGACCTCGAGGACGACGTGGTCATCGTCGCGGCGGGTGCGGATGGTGATGGTCCCGCCGTGCGGCATGGCGTCGACCGCGTTGAAGATGAGGTTGGTCAGCATTTCGCGCAGATTGGCGGCGTTGCCGGCCACGCGGGGAACTTCCTGGAGATCGTGCTGGACGGTGATAGAGACGCCGCTCGCTTCTGCTTGGGCTTTCCATTTGGGTTCGGTCAGGGAAGTGGCGTCTTCCACGAGTCGGTTGATGTCCACGGGGATGAAGACTTCTCCCTCCTCGCGGTGGCGGTAGAACTCACGGAGGCGGTTGACGACGTCGCCGGCGTCTTGCGCGGCGGTATTCATCATCTCGATGTACCGTCGGGCCTTTTCCCGGTCGTCGAGGCAGTCCGGTTTGTACAACAGCAGCTCGCTGAAGCCGAGGATGGCGGCCAGCGCGTTGTTGAAGTCATGGGCGATGCCGCTGGCCATGGTGCCCAGTGCGCCCAGTCGTTCCTGTTGGATGATCTGTTGTTCGGCCGTTTTCAATTCGGTCAGGGCGCGTTCGAGATGCCGGTTGGTTTCCTGCAGCGTTCCCTCGGTCTTCTTGCGCTCGGTAATATCCATGAAAACGGCCGCGAACTGGCCCCGTTTCGGACTGAAGGCCGTCACTTCGAAGTATTTGTCGAGGGCCTGCAGGTAATTCTCGAAATGCGTAGAGGCGCCGGTGAGAGCCACCATGCCATAGGTGTCGATCCAATAGTCCTCCACTTGCGGGAAGATTTCGCGGGCCGTTTTGCCGACGGCGTCGGTACACTTCACGCCGAGAATCTGCTCGAAGGCCGAGTTGACTTCCAGATAGCGAAAGTCGCGGGGCGCGCCGTGGGCGTCGCAGATGATCTCGCACAGGGCGAAACCCTCGCGCATCCCCTCGAACAACCCGCGATATTTTTCTTCGCTTGCACGCAAGGCTTCGTCCGCGCGCTTCCACTGGGTGATGTCCTGTTTGACGGCGATGAAGTGGGTGATGGCGCCCGCCGCGTTGTGCACGGGCGTGATGGTCATCCCCTCGGTATACAACGAGCCGTCCTTGCGCCGGTTAATCATCTCGCCGCGCCAGACCTGGCCTGAGGTTATTGTCCTCCACAATTCGGCATAGACCCGGTTGTCCTGCTGGCCCGATTGCAAGATCCGCGGGCTTTGGCCGATGGCGTCCTCGCGCGTGTAGCCGGTGAGCGTGGTAAACGCGGGGTTGACCCAGCGAATGGTGCCATCGCGGTCGGTGATGACGATGCCGTTGGCCGCGGCTTCCAGGGCGGAGCTTTGAAGACGCAGGCTTTCCTCGGCTCGTTTGCGGTCCGTGACGTCGCGCAGGATCCCCTGAAACCGGCCTTCCTCAATCCGACAGACGATGACTTCCGCGGGAAAGGAGGTGCCATCCTTGCGGCGGACGTTCCGCTCGAAGCGCAACGTTTGACCCACGTGCAGTTCCTGTCGGCGTCGCTCTCCGATCTCGAGGTCTTCCGGCACGTGCGTATCCAACATGTTGAGGCGCAGCAGTTCTTCCTCGGTGTAGCCGAGCATCTGGCACGCGGCCGTATTCACAAAGCGGATATTCCACTGACCGTCCGTAGCGATGATGGAGTCGGAGGATTGTTCCACCAGAGCCCGGTATTTGTACTCACTATCGGCGAGGGCCGTCTCCGCCCGCTTGCGTTCGGTGATGTCCTGCCCGATCCCGCGAAGCTTCGTCACCCGTCCCGCTTCGTCCTTGACCGGGATGCACACGCAGAATTGATGGAAGTCCTTTCCATTCGGCAAGCAAAAGTGCAGGTCCGCTTCGAACCCTTGACCGGTCTCGATGGCGCGTTGGACGAGTCGCTCCAATCGCGGCGCGTCTTCAGGCGTCAGATACGATAGAAGCTTTTCGTACGTGGGCGATCCCTCGGCAGGGTCGAGTCCGAAGAGTACAAACGTCTGGCGCGACCACCAAATCTGCCGGGTCGGGACGTCGAATTCCCAGTCGCCGATTCGGCCGACCGCCTGGGCTTCTCTCAGTCGCTGCTCGTTCCGGCGCAGAGTCTCCTCCATCTGCTTGCGTTCGGTAACGTCCCGGCTGTTGACGATGACTTCCGCGGCTTGCGTCTTGTCCGGTGAGCTTTTTCCGACGGCTTCCAAGGTCCGCCACGAACCGTCCTGGTGGCGGTACCGGAATTCGATTCGGGCCGCCTGACCGGGCTCTTCCATCACCTGCTGGAACACGGTGAGCACGCGCTCCCGGTCTTCCGGGTGGACGAGATCGAACGCATTCTTGCCGACCAACTCTTCCGGGGTGTAACCCAACACCCGCTCGATGGACGGGCTTTCGTACCGAATGACGCCGTTGTCGTCCAGGATGGTGACAATATCGCTGGTGTTTTCGACGAGCGACCGGAAGCGTTGCTCGGTTCCCCGCAAGGCTTCGCCGGCCCGCTGCCGTTCGATGGTTCGTCCGAGTTGCGTGCCGACGTAGTTGAGCACCTGCAGGAGGTGTTCGTCGGGTTCCGCGAATGTTTCCAGGAAGAATTCGAGGACGGCCACGGTTTCCTTGCCCACCCACACGGGGAAGGCGAGGGCCGCGCCCAGGCCGGCTTCCTTGGCAACCTTGGCCCACTCGCAATTGCATCGCTGGGCGATGTCGGCGGTCCAGGCGGGTTTGCCGGTCTTCAAGACCTCGGCGGCGAGATTGTTCGTGCAAATCAAACTCTTCGCATCCACGAACTTCTCGGATGGCCCGGACCGCGCGCGGTCGTTGCCGTGCCAGACTCCTGTGAAGACGAGTCGGTGATGTCCGCCTTCGCCGACGAACAAGGCGTGTGCCATGGGCCAGCCCGCGTAGGAGCACACCAGATCGAGAGTGGCCTCCATCGCCTCCTCGACGGTCGAGGCTTCGTTCGCGGCCGCGGCGATCACTTGCTGCAATTGCAGCAGAGAAGTCCTTTCGTGGAGCACCTGTTCGGTTCGCTGCCGCTTGCGTAACGCCTTGGGATCCATGCCGAGCACCAATATTGTGCAACTCGCGTGCCAGCAAAGGGAAAGAGAGCGGCAGAAATCGATTCGCTCCGGGGGGCCGAATTCGCTATTGTCGCGGTGCCGACATGCAGTTTCTGTACACAATTTTGTACGCACTCGGGTTCGTCTTGCTCAGCCCGGTGTTCCTGCACAAGATGTGGAAGCGCGGGAAGTACCGGGAGAATTTCTGGCAGCGGTTCGGGTTTTATGGAGACGACCTGCGCCAGCGGTTGGCCCCGGCCCGATCGGCGGCGGCGGGGCAGCCGGAACAGCGCTGCTGGATTCAGGCTGTAAGCGTCGGCGAGGTCAACGTGGCGGCGTTGCTCATTGGCATGCTGCAACGCAAGTTTCCGGCGCTGCGCATCGTCCTGACAACCACGACCTCGACGGGTTACACGCTGGCCTACGAGCGGCTGCCGCAGGAGGTTGATCTGCTGTATTTCCCGCAGGATTTCCCGCCGTGCGTCCGCCGCGCCTACGACCTGATCCAGCCCGACTTCATCGTGCTTATCGAGTCCGAGTTGTGGCCGAACCACATCTGGACGGGGGCCCGGCGGGGCGTGCCGATGTTTTTGGTCAACGGCCGCATGTCGCCCCGTTCCGAGCGCGGCTACCGGCGGCTGGGCTGGTTGTTCCGGCGCGTGCTTGACCGGCTCTCGCTCGTGTGCGTGCAAAGCCAGGAGGACGCCGACAACTTCGTCGCGCTCGGCGTCCCCCGCGACCGCGTTTACAACGTCGGCAACATGAAGTACGACATATCGATGCCTCTCGCCGACGTGCAGAAGGTGGATCCGGTCCAGGTGCTGAAGCAAATCGGCGTCTCGCCCGCGCAGCCGATTCTCGTTGCCGGCAGCACGCATCCGGGCGAGGAGGAGGTCCTGTTCGATGTGGTGGCGGAGTTGCGTCGCCGATTTCCCCGGTTGTTCTTGATTCTGGTTCCGCGGCACGTCGAGCGCACGCGCGAGGTGGTCGATCTGGCCCGGCGCCAGCAATCCAAATTCGTGTTGCGCTCGGAAATCAACTCGCAGCTCACGCCGACGGCGAAACCGTACGACTGCCTGATCGTGAACACGACGGGAGAACTGAAATGGTTCTACAAGGTGGCCACCGTCATCTTCGTCGGCAAGAGCCTCGTCGGCCAGGGCGGCCAGAACATCGTCGAAGCCGCCGTCAGCGGTCATCCCGTCGTGTTTGGTCCGAACATGCAGAACTTCCGCGCCATTGCCCGGCAGTTCGTGGCCGAAGGCGCGTGCGTCCAGGTGCCGGATGCCGACGGGCTGCGGCGGGCCCTGCAGGGATTGTTGGAGAAACCGGACCAGCGCCAGGCGATTGCTAGCGCGGCGCAGCGGGTCATCCAATCCAACCTCGGCGCGACGCACCGCTGTGTCGAACTGATTGCCGAGGCCCTCGAAAGCCCGTGAGTGATGAAAGAGTTTTCCCGTCGGGACGACACACGGCGGGGAATTTCATGCACGGCATGAACAAACCGTGGGGATGAAAGCGGCATGACAGCCGGTGGATCCGAGGAGAATGCCCGGTGGCCGACCCGGTTGGTTGTCCTGCTCCTGCTACTTTGCGGGCTGTACGCAAGCTATCGTGCGGTGCATCTGGCGCTCGTCAACGACGAGGTGGGCCTGCTGGATGAGGCTCGGCAGAATAGTTACGCGAAGCTCCTCTTGGGGAGCGACAAGGACTCCAGTGTCCACTTCCTGGCGACCTTTCTGGCCAAACCGTGCGTTGAACTTCTGCCGGTAAACGAAATCACCGCGGCCCGGGTTCCCAGTCTGCTGGGCTTGGTCCTGTTTCTTTGGGGTGTCTGGAGAATCGGGTTGGAGTTTCCCACGGGGGCGATGCGCATCCTGATTACGGTGGCGCTTCTGTCCAATGCTTTCCTCCTTGATTTCTTCAGTCTGGCACGAGGGTACGCGTTGGCGACGGGCACCGCGGTGCTCGCATTGTCCTGCCTGCTCCGAGGGGGTGACGACCAACTCGTGTACGCCTTATGGGCGGCGGCCGTGGCGGTGCTGGCCCACGCCGGGTTCGTCTACTTCTATGCGGCAACGTTGGTGGTTGCGATTTGGCTTGGTTGGCGAAAACGGATTTGGGTGCACGGCCTGGCCAGCGCGGCATTGTTGGGATTGTTCTTCGGTAGCCGGCTTCTCCAGGTCGGCGCGCGGGCGATATTCTCGATCGAAATGTACCAGGACTATA
>Ga0335081_10000514_pt1 | contig 65777 bp, 57 predicted proteins | sample Lox_Sample_35_FD_206713 | JGI IMG/M metagenome (GOLD analysis project Ga0335081, IMG submission 206713) | Soil microbial communities from Loxahatchee National Wildlife Refuge, Florida, United States - Lox_Sample_3.5 | ecosystem: Environmental > Terrestrial > Soil > Wetlands | place: USA...
CCATGCACCGTAAGTCGGGCATTCTTATGAATGTCCATTCGACCTCCCGGGAAGATTTGATTGCTCAGCACAATCAGCATCTCCCGTTCAGGTCGAATGGACAACCTGTTGAAAGGTCACACCTAGTCGCCAGGCTCCTTGGAAGTGGCGGCGGTTGCGTTGAGCGGACCCCGATTCTAGACTCGTGATGCTGGCAAGACCCCCGGTAAGGGGAGGATGGCCATGAACTGGACGGAGCTGTTGAAGGACGAGATTGAATCGGTGTACGGAACGACTGAACGGCTTCTCGACAAAGTGGAGCCAAAGAGTCTCAACTGGAAACCAACGACCGGGTCCAACTGGATGACGCTGGGCCAACTGGTGCGACACATCACCAACGCCTGCGGCGCCGGATGCAAGGGATTCGTGACGGGAGACTGGGGGCTCCCCGAAGGCAAGAAGATGGAGGACCTATCTCCGGAGGAAAACCTGCCGCCCGCAGAGAAACTACCCACAATCAGCAGCGTTGACGAAGCCAAGAGATTGCTCGCAGAGGACAAAGCGATCGCCCTGCGGATGATTGACAAGGCCGGCGAGAAGGAGCTGGCGACTCGGGAGATGGCTGCTCCGTGGTATCCGGGAGTATTCATGCCGCTCGGGCGACATCTGCTGAAAATGATCCAGCACCTGGACCGGCACAAGAGCCAGCTTTTCTACTACCTGAAACTTCAGGGGAAGAGCGTCAACACGGTGGACCTTTGGGGCTAATCCGGGCGCGCAAGAGCGGCGGCGCCACTTCGCGATTCGCCTGATTTCAAAAGGAGGGGGCGCGGCCGCTGTTGGCAGGGCCGCCTTGAAATTTCGGCCAAGCGCTGTTCTGCAATCCGCCGTGCGTGCCGGCGAACGCGAGAATCTTGCGGTCGCGCGACGCGATGTAAACGGTGCCGTCGGGCGCCAGCGTGGGCGAGGATTCGGCGCCGCCCTGAATGGGAGCGCTCGCAAGCACCTCGCCTTCCGGAGAAACTGCGACAAGGGCGTTGCCATTCACGACGTAGACGGTGTTGTCTTCCGCGAGCATCGGGGTGGCAGCAATGGAGCCGCCATTGAAATTGGCCGCCCACTTCTGGGTTCCATCAGGGTGCAAGGCGTAAAGAGCGCCGTCGCCGCTGGCGAAATAAACGGTTCCGTCCAGAGCGACCAGAGGCGTAGCGCGGTTCACGGAGTGCGTCTTCGTCTTGAACTCCCATTTGAAGAGTCCATCGGGAGTCAGCGCGACGAGGCGCGAATCGACCGCACAGGCATAGAGGGCGCCGTCGTCCGCGATTGCGATCCCGGAGTCGAGCCAGAAATTTCCACCGGGAACGTGGCCGCCGTTCTTGGTGAGGGTGTCCACGGTAAGCGGAGGATTCATCACCGGATACTGCCACTGAATTCTTCCCGTGGAATCCACTGCATCGATCCTTCCAACTCCGGGATAAACGACGAGCCCACCGCGAAGGATTTCGACCGAGCCGCCGTTCTCATAGCCGTAGCCTGCGGGCCAATCGAACCATCCGTCGGTCAGTCGAACCGCGCGGAGCTGGCCACGCCAGAAGGTATAGAGATGGGTGGCGTCGACGGCAGCGGCGATCGAGCCCGCCTGCTTGTCCGCGTAGGGACCCCCGCCGACCGCCCATCGCTGGGCGCCACCGCGGCTGATCGCAAAGACGCGCTGATCGCGATTGGTGACGAGGATCGTGCCGTCGGCCCCGATGGCGGGCGTGGACGCCATCGGCCCGGCATTAAATTTCCATTGAAGCTTGCCGGAGGGGTCGAGGGCGTAGAGGAACCCATCCTCGCTGGCCGCGAACACGGTACCGTCGTCGCCCAGCGCGAGCGCTCCCCTGACGGGACCTGCTCCGCTGAATTGCCATTTCAGCCGAATGGCGGCGGTGCCAGAGGGAACGGCCCGGCTGGGCACTGCGGACACGGGATAGAAGATGTGCAACCACACCGCGTTGACGAGGACGCCGCCCAAAAGGATGGCGCCGACGACAATCAGCGCCCAGCGAATCGCGCTCCGAGAAGTTTGATTGACGCCTGGGTCCATCGCGCCTCACGCGCAGATCGCGAAAGCCGCGACCTGCAGAGATTTACCCGGCTGCCTGGCCGGTGAGACGCGCTAATCGCGGTAGACGAATTCGAGTTCGATGCCGGCGACGGCGATGACATCGCCGGACGCGAGCTTCACCGGATGGCCGATGGGCTGGCCGTTGACGGTGGGCACTTTGTCGGCGGCGCCGACGTAATAGCTGTTGTCCTCGCGGCGATTGATCTGCGCGGCGGCTTTGGGCGCGAACCAGCCCTTCAGCTTTACGGTGGCCATGGCGGATTTGCCGATGACGGTAAGCTTGTCGCTGAGCATGTATTCGCGCTGATTGGTCTTGCCCTTCTTGACGACGAGCGTCGCAACCTTCATGCGGGCGGGCGAGACCTGCGCGCTTTCGCCGACGGCCGCAACCTTCTGCAGGAACTCGCGGCGCTCCTTCGTATCGAGCATGACGGTTTCGTTGATTTTCGGCGCGGCGGGCTTGGAGGCGCCGTGGTCGAGCGTGTAGGCGCGAACGTCCGCGGAATCCGTGACGACGATCGTGTGCTTGCCGATCATGACGGAGTCGCCCGGCTTCAGCGTGACCATCTTCACGCGCTGCCCGTTGACGAACGTGCCGTTCAGGCTGCCGAAATCCTCCAGCATCAGCCGGCCCTCTTCGTTGAAGACGCGGGCGTGATAGTGCGAAACGGCGGGATTATCGATCACGATGCCGTTGTCCGGCGAGCGCCCGATGCTGACTTCCTTCTGGCCGACGGCCACTTCCTGCAGCACGGCATTTTCGAATTTCAGAACGAGCTTCGACATCGAGTTTCCTCCATCAAGATGCTTCTTCCGATCCCCGGAACCACCGGCCGATTCGCGCGAATGCGCCGACCGGTTTGGGGGCGTGGCGCACGACGATGACCGTAATGTTGTCGCCGCCGCCGGCGCGATTTGCGAGGTCGACGAGGCGCTCGGCGGATTCCTGCGCGTCGTCGCCGTTATTCAGGACGGCCGCGATTTGCGCGTCCGAGAGTTCGCGCGTGAGGCCGTCGGAGCAGAGAAGAATCGTGTCGCCTTCGAGCGCAAGCTCTTCCTCGACGTCCACGTCGACGACGGGATCGGCGCCAAGGGCGCGAAGGAGGACGTTCTGGAGCTTGCTCTGGTCGGCTTCCTGCTGGGTCATCACGCCGCGGCGAACCTGTTCGGCGACGAAGGAATGATCGCGCGTGAGCTGCTCCAGTTCGCCAGAGCGCAGGCGGTAGATGCGGCTATCGCCGACATGCGCGAGGCTGACCCGGTCGCCGGCAAACCGGACGGCGACGACGGTGGCACCCATGCCCTTCCACGTAGGGTTTTCGCCGGCGGAGCGGCGAATGGCTTCGTTGGCGTGATGAATGGCGCTGGCGAGGCGGTTCGACGTCTCCGAGAGGCCGGCCGCTCGCCGGCCGAGAAAAGGGAGCGAGGGGTCGGCGTCGGCGTCGCGGCAATGGTCGACGATACTCTGCGTCGCAAGGTGGCTGGCGACCTCGCCCGAAGCCTGGCCGCCCATGCCATCGGAAAGGACGAAGAGACTCAGCTCCGGCGCGAGGAGAAAGCTGTCCTCGTTGTTCTCGCGAACGCGCCCCGTGTCGCTGTGCGCTCCGAAATCGATTTGCCGATCCATCTCAGGCTGTGGCTCCGTGACAATTTAGTGCGGCTGCTGCTGTTGTTGCTGTTGCTTCTCCGCTTTTCGCGCGCCGGGGAGTTCGAATTCGTGTACGCCCCGGTATCCCTGGGACTCGAGCCACTGCGTGACGTCCGAAACCCGCTTTGCTGTGAACGGGCCGGTGACGACGATCCAGAACGGGCCCGCGAGGCCGTTCCGCTGAAACGCGCGGCCCGGAAGACCGAAGCCGCGGATCTTGTTCACGACATCGTAGGCCTTCTCCTCCTGCTGATAGCGGCCGACCCACAAATATGTGGATGCCTGGGCGTCCTGCGGGATGCCTTCGCCGAAGGCCTTGTTGGCGCGCTGCTGAACCGCGGGAGGCGCCGTCGTGCCTTCAAGTTGCTGCTGGCGCGCGGATTTCTTCTTACCCGGGAGCTCGACGGGAGGGAAGACCCCGGAGTTCGCGTGCACCGGAGGCTGCGTTTTCGCGGCGTCGGCAGTCTTTGCTGCGGGCTTTGTCGCGGGCTTCTTTTCGGCCGGCTTCGCGGCTGATTCGGCGCCCGCAGGCGTGGATGCCGGTGCGGCAGAGGCGTCGGGCGCCGGCGATTCGGGCGCGGGAATCGTGAGGGCGAAGTCAGGCGGCTTCGGCGCCGTGGGGGCAGGCGGCGGAGCGATCTTCTCGGCAGACTTCGCGACGCCGTACCAGTGCCCGGCGGAGAGTCCGCCGAATACCGCAGCCGCGCCCAGCAAGAGCCAAACGATCGGCGAAAGGCGCGACGATTTTTGGGGCGGCGACGAAAGAATCGCGCGGGGCGGTGGCGTTGCGGCGTACACCGGGGCCGGCGTTGCCGCTGTACCTGCCGCGGCGAAGGGCGCGAGGCCCGGCGAGGTTCCCGTGACGCCGGGCGCGCTCAACACCTTTTCGAGTTCCGCGACCGACTGGAACCGGCGCGGCGGCTCTTTTTCAAGGCACTTCAGGATTGCGCGCTCGATCGCGACAGGCACGTTGGGCTCGACCTCGTGCGGCGGCGGAGGAGTCTCGCGAATCTGTTTCAGCGCGACGGCAACGGGCGTGTCCGCCTGAAACGCCTGCGTCCCGGTGAACATTTCGTAGAGCATCAGGCCGAGGGAGTAGATGTCCGTGCGATAGTCGACCTGCTTGCCGGAGACTTGTTCGGGCGCCATGTAGGCAGGCGTGCCGACCATCGAGCCGGTGAGGCGCGTGGCGGCCTCCATCGAACGCGCGATGCCGAAATCCATGATCTTTACGTTGCCCTGCGCGTCGATCATCACGTTCTCGGGCTTCAGATCGCGGTGAACGATGCCCTGGGCGTGCGCTTCCTTGAGGCCGGAGCAAATCTGGAGCGCGACGTTGATCGCCTTGCGCAGCGGCAGGCCGCCGAAGCGGTTCAGGACCGAGCGCAGGCTTTCTCCCTCGACAAATTCCATCGAGGTGTAAGCGATGCCGCCAATGCGGTTGAACTCGTGAACGCGGCAGACGTTCTTGTGGGTGATTTTGCGCGCGAAGAGCAGCTCGTTCTTGAATCGCTCCATCATGGCCTGGTCGGAGGCGATTTCCGGCTTCAAGAGCTTCAGCGCGACGATTTCGCCGGTCTCGCGGTCGCGGGCCTTGTAGACGTTGCCCATGTTGCCGTGGCCGGCTTCGGCGAGAATGTCGTAGCGTTCGGCGAGCGCGGCGAGGTTTGCGGTGCCAAGGTTCAGATTCGGAGGCGGCTGAAAGACGGTGTCGTTCAGCAGCGCGGCCGGATCGGGAACCTCGCTCAGCAGAAGCGTATCCTGGCGTTCTTTCGCACCGCCGGTTTCGGCGGGAGGCGCGGCATTGGGACGCGGATCGGTCGGCTGGGTCATAGATGTTCCTATTTACGATAGACGAAAACCCGGCGGGATAACTCGAATCGCGGCGAACGTGTAGAGAAAGAGTATCTGGTACTTTCGGACGGGGCGCTTGATTCTTGCGCCGGAGTGGTAAACTGGCTCATCCAGCTCCCTTGTGCCGCGGGCACCTAGCGCCTGCGGGCGCAGGGATCCGAGACGGGCGTCACTCGAACAGCGGTTGAAGCGAAGGAATTCCGCTGACGGCGCGGGGCGTGCGGGCGTTCGCGTGTTGCTGCGTGGATCAGCGTCTCGATCGTTGGTCAGGCGGATCAAAAAGGGGAGACTGCGATGGCAGACGTCAAGTCGCCGGCACGGGGTTCCAGCAACGAGGGTTCGGCCGATCGCAGGCGCACGCACCGCATTCCGATCGCCATGCCCGTGATCGTTCGTGGAAAAGCCGGCAGCGAGACTTTCGAGGAAAAGACCAACACGGTGTCCGTGAACGCGAACGGGTGCATGGTGCGCCTCGAATCTCGCATTGGCCGGTCGCACCACGTTTCCATCGTCAATCCGAAAACCGCGGAAGAGCTGCCTTGCACGGTGACGTTCATCGGCCAGAACGAAAAAGGCAAGACCGAGATCGGGCTCGAATTCAACGAACCGTCGCCGCTGTTCTGGCGAATCGCGTTTCCTCCGGAAGATTGGGATCCCGCCGAACGCAAGCGCGCAGGCGCGCACCACGCCGCGCCGAAGCGGCACCACTAGCGCGCTGCGGTTCACTTCAGCTTCGCGTACTCCGCCTTGGCCTGCTTCAGGATGGGAATGTCGGAGTCAGCGTCTTTCCACAGCGTGAGAAAATCCCGATACGCAGCTCGGGCCTTGGTGGTGTCGCCTTGGATGGCATAGGCGCGGCCCAAGCCCAGATGCGCCAGCGAACCGATGGCTTCGCAAGTTACGATCGAACGATGGTCGAGAATTCTCTGAAACTCCACCGCGGCTTCGTTGCCGCGGCCCGCCTCCAGATACGCTTCGCCGCGGACATAGATGGGATACAGCGCGGCCCCGAAACCACCGCTTCCAGCCTGTCCGAGTTCATACGGTGCGGCAGCCTGGAGGACCTGAATGGCTTGAGAAGGATCCTTTCGACGGAGCGCAAGTTGAGCGGTGATCGTCGGAAGGTAGTTCGACGTCACAATCGTATCTCGCGGGAATCGCTTTCTCAGATCGGAGGCCTGTGCTCGAGCTTGCGCTGTATCTCCGGCAACAGCCATGGCCAGAATTGCCACGAACCGCACAATTCGGTCCCCTGAACCAGTGAGCGCGGACGCAGCCCGCGTGCCAACGCGCCGTGGATCGCCAATTAAGCCCTCGCGAAGGGCGGCGTCGGCCTCGTACCCTGCCGTCGTCTCCTTCTCGCCGGCGCGCTCGGCCGATTCGATCGCGCTGCGGGAAAGCCCCCGGGCCTTGCCGAGTTGCCCCTGGTAGGCGGCCGTATTTGCCTCGTCGGCAATCAGGACATCCTCCACACCAGGCTTGCCGGCGGCCCATGCCACCTCCCGGGCCATCCCCTCGGAGTCGCTCCGCGCGAAAGCCAGAGGGTACAGAGTGATGTGCAGGGAAGGCGAATCAAGCTTCCTCGACTGAATCTCGGCGGCGAGGCTCCGAGCCTGTTCCAGTTGATTGACGACCAAGTAGGAGTAGACGAGATAGGCGCTGGACAAGGCTTCGCCGGGATCGAGGCGCACGGATTCGCGCGCTTCGGCAAGGCCCTCATCGTATCGCCCCAGGAGGTCGTAAGTGTTTCCGATCTCAAAATGCGGGACGAAATCCCGCGGATATGTCTGCTCCCAGAGCTTGCACACCTCGATGGACTTTTCGAGTTCGCCGGTGACATCGTTGTAGTATTCCGTCTCTATATAGTACTTCTCCCGATCGGTCACGCGTCCGCGCAGTTCGTATGCCTTCTTGCTGTTCTTCGCGGCAAGACTGCTCTCTCCGGCGTCGGAATAACTTGAAGCGAGCGCGGCGTAAGCCATAGCGAAATTTGGATCGAGGCCGACAGCCCGTTCAAAGAGCGGTACGGCGCCCGTAGGGTCGCCCTTGGCACGCAGAGTCTTTCGTCCCAGACTGAATGCTTGCAGGGCTCCGAGCGAGGGAGTCGTGGCCTGCTCGATGGGAGTATCGAAGTGCTGAATGGAGCTGAGCGACTCGCCCAGTTTCGAGCGCAATTTAGTGGCCGCGCGGTCCAAGGCCTTCAGCACCTCTTCTTTGCTGTCGGCTCGCACTTGCTCTTGGGCGAGAAAATCTCCTTTCGTGCAGTCGATGGCGTTGAGGCCGATGACGTACTGGCGGCCAAGAATCGCAATCGACCCAGTCAGCACTGCCGCGCTCTGCGTTCGCTCGCAGACCTCGAGAGCCGTCTTTTCGCCAACGCGTTCGTCTGCTGGGTGACCCATCATCTGCAGGGTTTCGCTCATTCGTTTGTCGGACAGGATATTCAGGAACGGTGATTGGGAAAGCTGCACTGAGAGGGCCTGCTTCAGAGTGTCGTCAAAGACCGGGTCCGCGGTCGAATTGACAAAATCGGGGAGAACAATCGTATCTTCTTCCGTCAGGACATGCGCGTTGCGAAAGTGGGAGAGCGCCGCAAGAGCTAGAGCGGCCGTGAGTGCGATTGCCGGAATGAGGAATCTCCAGCGCCGCGCCAGTCGCGGCGTTCCAAGCGCCGCCGGCTCCTCGCGCTCGCTCGCAACTGACGGCGCTACCGCAGTCGCCGACGCTATCGTTTCAGCGGGCGCGACGAAACGGTAGCCTTTGGCCGGCACCGTCACGATGAAACGGGGCGCTTCCGGGTTGTCATTCAGGGCCTGGCGAATTTTTCGGACGGCGGTGCTGACGGCACTTTCGGCGTCGAGGTAGACATCTTTTCCCCAGATCCTCTCGACGATTTCCCCGCGCGTTACCAACTGCCCGCGGCGCTCCGCAAGCAGGCACAGGAGTTCGAAGGGGATGCGCTCCAGGTGAACGCTCCGGCCGTCCCGGCGGAGTTCAAAGGCACCAGCGTCAAGCTCGAATTCACCGAATCGGAAGTGTTCACCCGGCATTCTGGGCCGCCCAATGGACGTGGCGCCATTGTACTCGCGCGCCGAGGGATGCGTATAGGCAAGAATATCAGCAGTTTGCAGGTATACAAAAACTTCAGGGTTTCTTCAGGCGCGCTCCCTTGTGCGCCACTTTGCGTTCGCAGAGGATGCCGCGGCTTAGCGCTACAACCTCAATCAAAAGGGAGATCGACATGAAGAGACTGCATTGGAAACCAATCCTCGTCGCAGCGATAGCTTTGCTGGCGGTCGGGGGGCAGGCGAAGGCTCAGAGCACCGACAATGACGGGTGCTCGAACCGCACGCTGAAGGGAGACTATGCGTTCACCGTGTCGGGGACAATCTGGGTGACCGATCCTGCGGGCGTCCTCGAAGAGGTGCAACGCGGTGGAATCGCCATGACCCACTTTGATGGCGCAGGCGGTCTGTCTCAGGTGGATTTCGTGGTGTCGGGCCACAACAATCTGCCGACGCCTCCACCTCCTCCTGCCGATCCCGTGACGGGTTTTCACACGATGGAGACGGGAACGTACGCGGTGTATTCCGATTGCACGGGAACGTTTACGATCAACAGCCCCGGCACCACGATCGTGACGAAATTCGTGCTGAGCAATCACGGCCGGGCGATTCACACGATCGTGACCTCGCTCACTCTGCCGACCGGGCCCGTGACGGCGCTGATTCATTCGGAAGGACATAAGCTGGGTAAGATTGACTACGACTTCGACAAGGATTGAAAACGAAGCGGTTGCCGTCGAAACGATTCGTGGGGCGCAAGCGTACGCAACAATCGTGCGATTGCGCCCCATTTCCTTGTGGTCCAGCCACAGGGAATCCTGCTCGTTTGGCGGATCATCGGAAGCGGCCTGCCGTGACTCTCGTACCATTTGCCATGCGGAGCGCGTTGTGATAATTGTTACGGTTATGTGAACGCTGCTCCAACCAGGAGGGAACGAATGCCGCTTTCGATGCATGAGGTTCGGCGGTCCCTATTGGCCGATGATCCGGAATTTCGACGCCTCGCAGAAGAGCACTCCCGCTGTGAATCCCAGCTAGAGCAGATCCTGAAGCAATCGTACCTAAGTTCTGAAGATCTTATCGAAGAGACGAACCTCAAGAAACTGAAATTACGCCTGAAAGACCAGATGGAGCTGCTGGTCGCGCGCCACCAGCATCACGCGGTAACTCACTAAGGCCCCACGTTCGCTCCGTTCCTGTCGTACAATGGGCGTGTATCTCGCCGGGCTGAACTCTGGCCGAAGCGCGGGAATCACAGTCCTCCAACCAACGCATGGTCAAAGAGGGTTACAAGTTCGGACTGCCTCCGATTATCGCGGGGCTGCTCTGCCTGATTCCGGGATGGCCATGGCCTGCCGGGATTCTGATTTTTCTGGGGCTGTTCGTCTTCTATTTCTTCCGCGATCCGGAGCGCCGCATCCCGGCTGAGCCCGGCGCAGTCGTTTCGCCCGCGGACGGCCACGTGGTTGAGATCGTCGACGAAGCGCTCGACGGAAAGCCGGGGAAGCGCATCAGCATCTTTCTTTCGATTTGGGATGTGCACGTGCAGCGCGCGCCGGTGGCGGGACGCATCGCGCATGTGGTCTACCGTCCGGGGCGTTTCTACGGGGCGTATCGCAAGGCGGCTTCCGCGGAGAATGAACAGAACGTCATCTACATGGACACTCCCGCGGGCACGTTAGTCTTCAAACAAATCGCCGGAGCGATTGCTCGCCGCGTGATATGCTGGAAGCGCGAAGGCGAGGAAGTGGCTCGCGGCGAACGCGTGGGCATGATTCGATTCGGCTCGCGCGTGGACATTTGGCTCCCGCCCGAAGCGCAGGTGGCGGCGCAACGCGGTAAGGCAGTGAAGGGCGGCGAAAGCATCCTGGCACAATGGAATTCAACGAAATAGATCCGATCGGACACGAAGAGGACTTCCGGCCGAAGCGTCCGTTCCGCAATCACCGTCTGCGCCGCGGCATCTACCTTCTTCCCAGCGTCTTCACCGTCGCGAACATGTTCTGCGGCTATTACGCGATTCTCGCCATTCTCGAAGGAGGCGTCGCCGACTTCGATCACGCGGCGATTGCGATCGGGTTTGCGTACGTGTTCGACTCGTTCGACGGCCGCATCGCGCGCTTCATGGGCACCGAGAGTGCGTTTGGGCGCGAGTTCGATTCGCTGGCCGACGTCGTCAGCTTCGGCATTGCGCCGGCGATGCTGGCGTATTCGTGGGGCATCCGCGCGCTGGCGGCGGGCAGCGCCCCCGAAGCGCTGCATCTGGTCCAACTCGGCTGGCTGGTTGGATTCTTCTATCTGGGCTGCTGCGCGTGGCGGCTCGCGCGGTTTAACATCCACGGGATGGCGCCGGGCGGCAACCGGTACTTCGTGGGCCTGCCTACGCCCGCTGCAGCCGGTGTGATTGCGGCGATCGTTCACGCGTTCAATGAGCCGATTCAGGACGTCAAGGTTTCTCTGCTCTGGCTCCTTCTCGTTGTCGTCCTCGGCGTGCTGATGTCCAGCACGATGCGATACTACAGCTTCAAAGACATTCAGTGGACGCGCCGGCAGCCCTCGCTCGCCATCGTACTGATGTTCCTTCTCCTCGGAGCAATCGTCGTGTTTTCGCGTCCGACGCTGCTCCTGATCGCCGGCGTCTACCTGGTTCATGGCGTCGTTCTGCAGATCGTGCGATACGTTCGCCACCGGACCGCCTCTCGCGCGGCCTAGGTTATGCCCGCCAAGTCCGGGAGTTTCTCTCGCGTCGCCATCGTCGGTGCTTCCTCGCTTCGCGGCAAGGAATTGAAGCAGGTTCTCGAAGACCGCAATTTTCCGTCGACGGACGTTTTGCTGCTGGACGCCAGCATCATGGCGGGAACGCTGACGGAAGCCGCGGGCGAGCCGACGTTCATCCAATCGCTCGAGGAAGACAGCTTCGAAGGCGTTCGCTTCGCGTTTTTTGCGGGCAGCGCGGCCGACGCCGAGCAGAATTGGCAGGCCGCGCAGCGGGCGGGCGCAACGGTGATCGATATGACGGGCGCGATCGCGGCGTCCGGCAAGGCTACGACGTGGATTCCGTCGCTTTCGCCGTCGATCCCGCCGCGGCCGGGATCGGGAACGAACGGATCGCGCGGCGGGATGCCGTACTACTCGCCGCCTGCACCCGTGATCGTTTCGTGCACGCTGGCGGCGGCGCTCGGAAAATTCTTGCCGCAGCGCCTCGTCGTTCTCCTGTTCCCTCCGGTTTCCGAGCGCGATCAGCCCGGAATCGAGGAGCTAGAGCGACAGACGACGAACCTGCTTTCCTTCCGTCCGATCGACCAGCCGGTTTTCGATGCGCAGGTTGCCTTCAATCTTCTTTCGGCCTACGGCGAAGGAAGCAAACCGCGCCTTGCCGATACGCGCAGCGCGATCGCCCGCGACGTGGCGTACTATCTTTCGGGACGCGCTATGACGCCCGCGATTCAGTTGGTGCAAGCGCCGGTGTTTTACGGGTATGCTTTCGCGGCGTATGCGGAATTCGCATCGCCCGAACCGGTGGAGCAACTGGAAGCGGCCTTCGCGAATCTGGGAGTGAGGATCGGGGCTGCGGGCGAATCCGCGCCAACGAACGTGAGCGTCGCGGGCGAAAGCGAGATTCAGCTTGCGCGCATCGAGGGGGATGCAAGCGTTGCGGCGGGCGTCTGGCTCTGGGGCGTCGCGGATAATCTCCGGCTCGCCGCCACGAACGCCGTCCGCATCGCCGAGGAACTTCTTGCGCAACCAGCCGACTGAAAATCGGGACGTCCGCAGGAGATTCTGCGCGAAGACTGCCGTGTGGATTGCGGCGCTGCTGGCGATGACGATGTCCGGGGGCTGCGGCTATCATGTCGCGGGCCGGGCCTCGGCGCTGCCGCCGTCCTGGGAAGCGATCGCGGTTCCCGCGTTCAAGAACGACACGACCGGCTACCGCATCGAGCAACGATTCACGGAGGCGGTGATCCGCGAATTCGTCCAGCGGACGAAATATCGCATCGTGCAGGATCCGCAGGCCGCCGACGCCGTCTTGCATGGCGAGGTGGTTTCGATCGACACGACGCCGGTGCTGTTCAACGCGACGACCGGCGAGGTGACGACGATGCTGGTGACGGTGCACGCGAAGGTGCAGCTCGTTGACAGCAAGACGGAGAAGCCGGTGTACCACATGGACGACATGGTTTTCCGGCAGGAGTATCAGATCTCGACCGACGTGCAGAGCTTCTTCGAGGAGCAGAATCCCGCGCTGGACCGAATGTCGCGCGAGTTCGCGTCGAAGCTGGTTTCGAATGTCATCGAGAATTTCTGAGGGTGCGGCGGAATCGGCCGCCCGAACGCTGGAGTAGCGAATGCAGAGTATCGAAAAGCTCGCGGAGCGCCTGGCGCACGGCAAGCACGTGCCGGCGATTGTCCTGCGCGGCAGCGATCCCTACCTGCGCGATCTGTGCCGCGCGAAGATTATCGAGGCGTGCATCCCCGAAGGCGCGCGCGACTGGGCGATCGCCCGGATGTCCGCCCGCGAGACGGGCTGGGACGAAATCCTGCAGCGCGCGCAGATGCTGCCGATGCTTGCGCCGCGCCAGGTGATTTTCGTCGAGGATGCAGACTCCGTCGAAAGGCTGGGCGACGAAGCGCGCGACCGGATCATCGACGCGCTCGGTCGCTATCTAGCATCGCCGGCGCCTTTCACGGTGCTGGTCATCGAGGCGGAAGCACTCGATGGGCGCCAGAAATTCGCCAAGCTGCTGGCCGAGGAAGCGATCGTCGTGGAGCTTACGATCGGCGCGGAGTCGGCGGCGGCGCTGGCGTCGCAAATGGCGAAGGATCTCGGCGTCGAAATCGACCGCAACGCCGCGGCGCTGCTGGCGGACGCGGTGAACGGCGAGCCGGGGCGGATGCAAATCGAACTCGAGAAGATCGCGTCGTACGTGCAGGGACGCGGCCGCATCACCGTGAGCGACGTCGAAGAGCTGGTCGTGCCCGCGCGCAAGAACACGGTGTGGCAGTTCGCGGAAATGATCACGAGCGGCAAGCGCGACGCTGCGCTCGCGTTTCTTGACAACCTCCTGCGTGAAGGCGAGCAGCCCGCCGGGCTGATCGGCGTGCTGGCATGGGCGTATCGCCAGCTGATCGAGGTTCGGGAGCTGCCGCCGGGGACCAACTCGTACCAGATCGCCGCGAAGCTGCGGATTCGCGATCGCGCTGTGGACGACGTCCTGCGAATCGCCCGGCGGATTCCCAAGGCCCAGCTGCTCGCGGGGCTCGTGGCGCTCGCGGAAGCGGACAGCGCGTTGAAATCCTCGAATCCCGATCCGCGCGCGGCCATGGAATTCCTGATCGCGCGCCTGACGTCGCCGGCGGGCGTGGCGGCCGCCTCGCGTTCGTGATTCGGGCTAGGCTTTCTTGGCTTTGAGGCTGTTCAGCGCGAGCCGCAGGCGGGACTTGTACCGGTTCGCGGTATTCTCGTGCAGCGTGCCCTTGCGGATGGCCTTGTCCAATTCTGAGAACGTCGCCGACGCGAGCTTTTCGGCCGTGGCGGCATCGGCCGCTGTGAGCGCGGCGCGCATCCGGCGGATGGCGGTCCGCACGCGCGTGCGATTCATGCGGTTGAACGCGGTGCGCCGCTCAGCCTGGCGGATGTTCTTCAGTACCGACTTCGTCTTCTTCTTGTGCTTTACGGGCGTGCCCTGAGGCATTCGTGCTCCTTCGCGTGTAATTTCGAGTCAATCGAGAATATCCGAGCGGTGCGCGCATGTCAATTTGCGGCACCGCCCGTGCGAAGGCTTGCGCCCGGTTGTCTATTGGTTCGGGGCGTCCGGCGCCGGACCTTGCGGATTCGGCGGGGGCGTCGCGCCGCGGCCGCCTCCACGCGGACCATGTTGACCCCGTGCGCCGCGTGGGCCGCCGTTGCGGCCACCCTCCCGCTCGCGGCGCTGCTTCATCCATTCCTGGAGCTTTTGGCGCTGCTCCGGCGTCAGTGCGTCGCGCATGTTGAGCCGGTAATCAATCGAGGACTTTTCCATCGAGAGGCGTGCGGCGCTGATTTCCTGGAGCTTGCTGTTGATCGCGGCACGATCCGGCTTATCCGCGGAGAGAAGGTCCCGCAAATCGATCCGCTGAACTTCCAGATTCGCGCGGTTGCGAATTTCTGTCTTGCGGAAGTCCGATTCCTGCTGGCGGATCTTCGCGGCTTGTTCGGCCGTGACGCCGAGTTGCTCGCGAACTTCCGGCTTACTCAGCAGCCGCGCGAGGCCGAACTCTCGGCGTCCCTCGCCGCGGCCGCGCATGTGCCGCCATCCACCGTCTTCCCATCCGCCGTCGCGCTGGCCCCATCCGCCGGAAGGTCCACCCGGGCCCATGTGCCGGGCTTGGCCGCTGCCTGGTCCGAATCCGCCGGGTCCTTGCGACTGATCCGGCGAGATATCTTGCTGCGGCGAACGAGCGATGGCCGGCGAGCATCCGATTACCAGTGACAGCGTTGCCAGTGCTAGTTTCGATTGGAGGCGCACGATGTTATCTCCTGTACTCAATGTTTTTCGTTCTTGTTCCTAGGTAGAATTCCGGATAGCCAGCGGAAAAGTTCCCGGTTTTTCCTGAACCCGGGGGCATGGTTAACGCTGCCGCCTCGCGCGGCGTCGGCGCCGGAGGAGCCGAAAAGGAGCAGAACCATGGCGGAATCCGGTCTAAACTCTCCGCGGGCGAAACATTCGGCCTCAGCGCTTCGTAGTGATAAGTAGAGAGGCATCTGATGAGTGACGAGAGAAGACCGAGACGTGAGGGCGCGATTACAGGCGCGCTGGTTCTGATCGCCATCGGCGTCTTTTTCTTGCTTGTGAACATCCGTCCCGATATCGACGTGTGGCCGATTTTGTTTCGTTATTGGCCGCTGATCCTGATTTTCATCGGCATCGGAAAGATTTTCGACAGTCTGATATTTGGCGGCCGCGGCGGCCCCGGCAGCAGCGACCATGTTTCTGCCGCGACGATCGCGTTTCTGGTTCTCATCGTGATCTTCGGAATCGCGATCTGGCGCGGTCACCGTCACAACGAGAGGCTGCACGACACGCATTCGATTTCGTTGTTGGGCGCGAAAACCGTCAGCACCTATATCGACATGCCTGCCGGCCAGCTCACCCTGACGGGCGGCGACGCTCGGCTGCTCGACGCGGACTTCGACTATGCGGAGCAGGAAGGGAAGCCGTCGGTGGATTATTCGGTTTCGGGCGATCACGGCCAGCTCGACATCAAGCAGGAACGGGCGCAACTTCACTTCGGCACGACGCACAACACGTGGACTCTCCACTTCGGCGGGGACGAGCCGCTCGATGTGAAGCTCAACATAGGAGCGGGGAAGAGCGACCTTGACTTCAGCGGCCTGAATCTGACGCATCTGGAAGTGAACATCGGCGCCGGCGAGGTGAATCTGGACCTCACGGGCGCGCGCAAGGCGAATCTGCAGGCCGACATCAAGGGTGGAGTCGGTTCGGCGAGGATTCGCCTTCCGAAGGACATCGGCGTGCGAGTTCACGCCTCGGGCGGCATCGGTTCCGTCAACACAGACGGCTTGACGCGCGACGGGGGCGAGTACGTCAACGCCGCCTACGGGAAGTCGCCGGTCACCATCGACCTCACAGTGCAGGGCGGCGTGGGCGAAATCGTTCTCACCCAAGAGTAACCGCACATCCCAAGTAAGGGAAAATAGACAGCGCGGACACTTCCGACACGCGGAACTCGCTCGGGTGAGGATGCCACAGATACGCTTGACAAAACCTGTTTTACAGTATTACAAGCTATAAGAAAGGGAGGTGCTTATAAGACTCTCGATAATGGTTGTTGCAGTATTTCTCCTTATCTCTCTAACGCCTCGATCCGCTCACGCCCAGACCTGTTGTGGACAACCGGTTTTGTACCAAGCCTACTGCACTGCGGAGAGGGTTGTGGCTACACGGACCTCTACCAATGTGAAGGAGATGGAGGAGACTGGATGGTCCTGATATATGTAGATTGTGGTTCGGCAGGCTGCTACCGAGTGGGCACCTGGGCGCAGGCCGGCTATTGCGGAGCCGATCGTGTAGTTGCTGCCCTCTCTCTCGCCCCTCAGGACCCTGCTAGTGGGCGCGTCGAGAACATAGCTTACGTAAACGCATACGTGAGGAATTGCCAAGGGCAATACGTCGCGGTACGGATGCCGATAGAGCGGCAGATAACCTGAGGCCATGCCGATGCGGGGAGGACTCTCACCGGCAACACAGCGCGTTCCGGCGTTCGTGTTGGCGCTTGCAATCGCCGCTCTTGTCGGCGACGGCCCTGCCTTCGGCAGCCCTCAAGCGGGTGCTGCCAGATCCGCTGCTGAGACCACGCCACCACCGACCGTAGCGCTGCGACTGAAAGAAACCACAATCCTCGCCCCGGCAGCCCCAAACGCAGTGCGCGCGGGGACAAAATGCGACTCTAGCGGGGACGTGTTCCTGCGGTTCGCATACTTCGATCCGGTTCGGGCGCGTGTGGACGCGGATTCTGGTGTTTCCGAAGTTATCCCGGAATCAAAGCGCATTGTGGCTTACGGACAATCGCCGCTGTCAACCACCGACTACCCAAACTCGAACTTGCGTTCGTTCAATGTTACTCCCCGTGGAGCGGTACATGCCCTCATCTCCACGCGACGCAACCCGTCGGACGGAGAGCCTCGGCCAGCACTCGAATACTACGTCGAGCGGTTCAAGGACGACGGGACAACGGATTCGATCAATCACATCGAGGCTCCGCCCGGTGCCGCGCGTTGGTTCCCAGACCTGCTGGCCGCTTTCGGCGATGGCAATCTCCTGATCGCGGGAACAGTTAGTGGTAGTACGGATCCAGATCATCCGAGCGCCAGCTCATGGCGTCCCTTTACGGCGATGTACGACCCAACCGGTCGGTTCATTCGCGAGCTGACCCTGCCTGACGATATCGTCAACGACTTCGCAGACGTCAAGGGATCGGTTCAGCAAGACACCAAGGCTGTCGCTCCAACTCCAGCAGCAAACGTTGGAGCGCCGTCGGCAGCAGCCGATAAGGCCCCGTCCGTGGCGGGCGCCGAGAGGCAAACTCCATCATCTCAGGTGTCGAAGCCCCGGGAGTTCTTTGACGTCTCGATAACCACGGGCGGCCTCGTCAGCGCAGCCGACGGAAACGTCTGGATATTGAGGGCGAGTGATCCCCTTAGGCTTTACGCTGTAAGTTCGGCCGGGGAGGTAGTCAAGCACTTCCAGTTCTCAGCTCCGGGCGCGGGACTGAAGCCCTTTGAGTTCGGCTTCGCTGGCCCAGAGCAGATCTTCTTTGAATTTGCACATTTTGCCGGCGGCCCAGGCGGACCCTCAGGGCCCTCGCGCCTTTTAGGCGTCTTTAACACCGTGTCTGAGCGCTTTGAGACTCTCTATGCATTGCCAGGCACAGAGAAAGGTTCCCGTTTCCTCGCGTGTAGCGATCAACGCGGAGGCTTCCTGTACCTCGGGGGCACTCCCGATAACCACCTCGCCGTCTACGACTACGTTCCCTAGGGGCGCGTCTTTGCATGTCGCTGAGGGAATCCGCCCAAACGGGTGGCGGGTTTCCAAGGCCATAAAGATACGTTGACAGCAGTAGTCTGCGCCTTTACCCTACGCCACCGAGCATTCTTTTTGAGCCATCGGCTCGCGGTTTCCGGGGACGCACCGAGATGAAACGCGAAGAAATCCTGAAGATGCTCGAAGGCGTCGGGGCCATCCGCCAGGGCCACTTCGAGCTTTCGAGCGGCCGCCACAGCGGCACGTACATCCAGTGCGCGCTTGTTCTCTCGCACCCGAAGCACGCCGAGCAGCTCGGCCGCGCGCTCGCGGAGCGCTTCAGCGATCATTCCGTGGCGTGCGTCGTTTCGCCCGCGCTCGGAGGCGTGATTATCGGCCACGAAGTGGCGCGTGCGCTGGGCGTTCGCGCGCTGTTCGTCGAGCGCGACCGCTCCGGGCAGATGGCGCTGCGCCGTGGCTTCGAGCTGAGTCCCGGCGAGCGCGTCCTGGTGATCGAGGATGTGTGGACCACCGGCGGCTCGACGCGTGAGGCCATCGGCGTCGTCGAGCAGGAAGGCGGGCTCGCCGTCGCCGCAGGCGCGGTGATCGACCGCAGCGGCGGGCGTCTCGAATTGAACATCCCGGCTCGTGCCCTGCTTGAAATGGATGTTCCGAGCTACGAGCCCGACGAATGTCCGCTGTGCCGCGCCGGCGGCTTCGCCACGCGGCCCGGCTCGCGCTTCTCCCGCGCCCACATGTAGCGCCGCGATGTGGCTCGCGCGGCGAGGAATGCTATGTCCGCGAAAAAGTTTTTCTCGGAGCATCCGAAGCCGTAGCTTCCGCCGTCGAGCCCGTGCCGCACACCCAGCACCTTCGATTCCTTCCGCTTCGCGTGCGATAATCCTCCCGGTCGCATGCACAACATCAAGCTCACCATCGCCTACGAGGGCACGACGTTTCACGGCTGGCAGTTCCAACCGGGCGTGCCGACGATTCAGGGCGCGCTGAACGATGCCGCGAGCAAAATCGCGCAGGAAAAGCTCATCGTTCACGGCGCGAGCCGCACGGACACGGGCGTTCACGCGCTCGGCCAGGTGGCGCATTTCAAGACGCGCGCGGAGCTGACGGCTCCGGAATTTCAGCGCGCGCTGAACGCGCTGCTGCCGCCCGCGATTCGCATTGTCGCCGCGGAAGAGATGGGAATGGATTTTCACGCGCGGTGGCTGGCGCAGGGAAAGACGTACCGCTACCGCATCTTCCGCGCGAAGGTGCTGCCGCCGTTCGAATATCGCCGCGCGCTGCATTTCCCATGGCCGCTCGACGAGGATGCGATGGCGGCGGCCGCGCGCCTGTTCGAGGGCGAGCACGACTTCAGTTCGTTCGCCGCGTCGTCCGGCTCGGAAGAGGACGACCGCGACCGCAAGATGGTGCGCTTGATCTATTCCTCCGAAATCGTTCGCGAAAACGATCGCGAAGAAATCGTCTACGTCGTGCGGGGAAAGTCTTTCTTGCGATATATGGTACGAAAAATCGTCGGTACGCTCATCGACGTGGGGAAGGGAAGGCTGGCGCCCGCGGACATACCGCAGATCCTTGAGTCGCGCGACCGGCAGCGCTCCGGTCCCACCGTTCCGCCCGAGGGGCTGTACCTCGTCTCGCTCGACTACCCCGACCCGACGGATTCTCTCGCGTCATCCGCTCCCCGCCGCACCTCGGCCTCGAGCTAACGCGGTTTGGCTGAATGTAGCGCTGCCCTTCAGGGGCAGCAGCGTCGCATCTCGAAACCGATACTTTCTGGAACACGAACCAGCCGGAGGCGTTGCGAAGAGAGCGAATCGACTATAGATTACTGGCCGACCGCGAAGTCACGACGAAAATTTCGCTTCAGGGAGATTCACATGCGACTCTTGCGACTCCTGTCTTGTGCTTTGCCTGTGGCGCTTGCAGTCCTTCTGCCTACCTTTAGTCCGAATGCCGCCGCAAAAGATTTGCCGTCGGACATTTGCTCTTTGCTCTCGCAGCAACAGCTGCAGAAGACGCTCGGTGTGGCTTTCGGCGCCGCGCAAAAGAGCAGCGCGCCGCCGGCGTACAGAGGCCAGTCCGCTGGCACGAACTGCCACTACAACGAGCAGAAGAACGGCCGGAAAGAGGTGATTCTGATCGTTTACGTCGATCATTCGCCTGACGAAGCGAAGCAGACCTTCGAAAAACTTTCCTTCTTTTACCGGCCTAAATCGAAACCCTCGGGAATCGGGGACTCCGCCTACATCGACGCCCAGAGCGCCATACACGTTCTGAAAGGTAAGGTCCGCTACTTCATTAACGCTGGGGACGTCTCGGAGAAGCAGATCGAGGCGTTGGCCACCGCGGTCGCGGGGCAGATCTAGGTCAAGGCGAAGTTGCGCGGCAGGCGGTGGAGGGGCTCAGAACCCGACCACTGAATCCACCAGCGCCATAATTTCCTTCTCGTTCAGGACGCGCTCGGACTTTTTCGCGGCGTCGAAAATCCGATCGACCAGCTCGTCGGTTACGGGAATGCCGCGCTTTTCGAGCCAGAAGATCACGTTTGACTTGCCGCTCAGCGGCCCAATCTCGATCACCTGCTCCATGCCAAACAGGTGCGACGGCACGCCGCTGTAAATCGAGTTGGCGAGCAGCGGCTCATTCCTCTTGAACGCCTTCGCAATCGCCGCCGCGTGAACGCCTGTCGCCGTGCGGAACGCGTCGCGCCCGACAACCGGATAGTTCGGCGGAATCGCCGTGTGCGTCGCCGCGGCGACGGTCTCCGAATATTCTCGCAGGCTCGACAGATCGCGGTCGATGACGCCGAGCAGGCGCAGGTTCACGAGCATCAGCTCCATCGGCGTGTTGCCGACGCGTTCTCCCAGCGCGAGCGCGGCCGCGTGAATCTGGTCTGCGCCGCCCGCCACCGCCGCCAGCGAGTTCGCCACCGCCAGCCCGCGATCGTTGTGCCCGTGCCAGTCGACGCGAATCTTTTCCCCCGACGGCTTCACGACTTCGTCGACTGCGAACTTCACCAGATTGTAAGCGCCGCGAGGCGTCGCGTGCCCCACCGTGTCGCACAGTACGATCGCGCGGGCGCCGGCGCGGATCGCCGTCGAATAGAGCGTCTTCACCGTCGATGGATCGGTGCGCATCGTGTCTTCGGTTACGTACATCACCGGCAGTCCCGCGGACGCCGCGAACCGCACCGCCTCTTCGGTCGTGCGCCTTAGGTGGTCCACGGTCCAGTCTTCCACCAGCCGCCGGATCGGGCTCGAGCCCAAGAACGTCGCCGCCTCGATCGGCATTCCGACGCGCTCGGAAATTTTGATGATGGGCTGGATGTCGTTCTTGTGCGTGCGCGCGGCGCAGTTTGGGCGAATCTTCATCCGCGCGCTCGCGATTTCACGCGCGAGCGATTCCGTGTCCGAGTACGCGCGCGGGCCCGCGCCGGGCAGCCCGATGTTCACGGCCTCGATTCCCAGCGATTCCATCAGGTGCAGAATCTCGATTTTTTCGCCGATGGAGGGGTCGCGGACCGAGGGATTCTGCAGGCCGTCGCGCAGCGTTTCGTCGTCTAGCGTCACGCGCCGCCCGGGAGGGATTTCGGGGCCTGTCTCCCTGTTCCAATCGTGTATGAGCTCGTTGTTCACGTGGTGGAGACCCGGAAGCGCGGAATTCAATCTCGTCGCCGCGCAGAGTCTTAATACCGCAGCGTGTAACTATGCGGCGGCTGCGAAAGGTCGGGCGTGTAGAGCGTCTGGCAGAACTCGCACCGGTAAATTTCGGCCTTCGGCCCGACGATCGCCTCGATCTCCTTCGGATAATCGTACCAGCGCTTCAGATGGCCGCAGCAGAGCTTGCCCTTCGCGTCTTTCTCGTCGCATGCCCGCTGCGTCGCCTTCTTGGGCTTTACCTTCGGTGCTTCCGCGGCCGGTTCGGCTGCGGGCGCCGCGCTCGCAGCCGGCGCCGCAGCTGCGGCCGCTGTCGGAGCTTCTGGTGTGCGTGCGTCTGCCATTCTGGTTCGCTCCTTCTCGCTCAAATCCGGTCGCGCCGGAAAACCAGTCCGCGCGCGCCGCGCTTGCCCGCCAAAGCCGCCAGCCTTCGCGACCACCGCGGCGCGAACAGCAATTCGACGAACCGCGCGGCGGACTCCGCCAAACTCTCCGTATATCCGTACCACCACGACTTCGCGACACCCGGCAAGCGGTCAACGTCGACGTATTTTACTTGAACCATTTCGAGCAGTCCAAATCGCGAGTGCGACCGCCCCCAGCCGCTCGCGCCGCGCCCTCCGTGCGGAGCCTCGCAAATTCCGTAGTAGCTGCCGACGTCGTTGACCATCACGGAGCCTGCGCGCACCCGCGCCGCGATTTCCTCTCCTCGCTGGGCGTCGCGCGTCCACACGCTCGCGCTCAACGCGAACGGCGAATCGTTCGCCTCCTCCACAGCTTCGTCGGCGGACGCCACCGCGCGAATCGCGATTACCGGGCCGAATGTCTCCTCCTGCATCAGCCGCATCGTCCCGTCGACTCCCGTCACCACCGTCGGCTCCAGGAAATTCGGGCCAATCTCCGGGCGCCGCCGCCCTCCAGTCAGGACTTTCGCGCCGCGTTCGGCCGCATCGTGCAACTGTTCTTCCACTTTTTCGAGTTGCCGCACGCGAATCATGGGACCAATTTCCGCGTCGAGGTCCGAGGCAGGTCCGACGCGCAGCTTCCTCGTTTTCTCCACGCACAGCGCGATAAACTGCTCCGCCGCCGGCTGCTCCACGTAGATTCGCTCCACCGACAGGCATGCCTGTCCGCAGTTCGTGAATCCGCCCCACACGGCTGCGCTCGACGCGATGTCGAGATCGGCGTCCGCGAGCACGATCATCGCGTCCTTTCCGCCCAGCTCCAGCACGGAGGGAATCAGTTTCCTCGCGCACGCTTCCGCGATTCGCCGCCCCGTCGCGACGCTGCCCGTGAAGAAGACCTTGTCGGGACCTCCCTCGATCAGCGCCGCGCCGACATCGCCGCCACCTTGAATCACCTGCACGAGACCGGCGGGAAATTTCGCGCGCTCGAAAAGCTGGCCCACCAGCGCGCCGGTCGCGGGCGTCAGCTCGGACGGCTTCAGCAGCACGGCATTGCCCGCCGCCACCGCCGCCATCACCTGGCCCATCGGAATCGAAAACGGATAGTTCCATGGCGAAATAATCGCCACCACGCCTTGCGGCTCGAATAGCAGCCGGCCGGACTTCGCCTTCAGCGCGATGTTGTGGTGCGGAACGCGCTCGGGAGCCAGCCAGCGCGGCACGCGGCGCGCGAGGAAGTTGGCGGTATCGAGCGCCAGCAGAAGCTCGGCGAAAATCGCTTCCACGCGCGGCTTGCCCGATTCGCGGCTGATGGTGTCCGCGATTTCGTCGCGCGCTTCGAACATCGCGTCGCGCAACCCGCGCAGCATCTTGCTGTGCTCGCGGCGCGAGCGCGCAGCCCACCGGGCTTGCGCCTCATGCGCGCGCTGAAACATCTCCGGCAATGCGCTCGCCGGCGTCACCGGCACGCGCGCCGTCACCTCGCCCGTCGCCGGATTGATCGAATCGATGAACTCGGCCGGAGGGGCGTTCGCGGAAGGCAGCGTCTGTGCTCGAACTACCATTCTTCGTCGAATTCTACACGATTCCCGCCGAGCCATCCTCCCTTTCCATCTCCGTCGTTGTCCTCTGCATTGCGCCACGCCGAGCCCGCAGACGTGACGCAGCGGCCGTCCACGGTGCCGGGTATGAATGTAGCGCCGCCCTTCAGGGCGGCATCTTCGCGCTGAGCCTCGGAGCCTTGCTGCGCCCCTGTATCAAGGACCCCGGCATACGAACTTCTACCAATCCGCCCAGAGATACCAGTTCGCGTCAATGTGTCTGAAGACGGGACGCCGTGGCTTCGGCGTCTTGTAGAAATCATCCAAGCTGCCGACTTGGTTCGACGGCGTGTGATCCAGCCAGCAGTTCTCGACCTGCCTGGTATCTCCGCCAAACCCCGCGGCCCAGACGGTCATGCAGATTTCGGAATCGCTTCCTCCAGCGCGAAACACCCCTGCGCTACCAATCTGTTCGAGTAGCACAAGATACTCGTTGTAACGGCCAGCCGGGAGATTCCGTTGGGATGGCATGCACGGCGAGCCCGACTTCCTTGTCTCCACACCCGACCGAACCCATACCGCGCATACCTGCTGGTCCGCCAGAAGCATGTCTCGTAAAGCCTCGTAGGCAGCCCGATGCGCGTAGAACCTCTCGATCAGCGCTTTCTCTTTTGGCGGATGGCCTTCCAGGAAGAGGTAAATGAACAGACCGCACAGCAGCGCGACGACGCAGAGAAAAAGCATCGCAAGTCGTTTCAGGCTGACCTGAATCTTACTCAACGCTGCTCCCCTCCCAACGCCAACCTTCGTCTTGGAATTGCAAAACTTCAAGACCCTCGTACTAGTTCTTGACAATTGCCGTTTACTATGGTATACAAGACTATCCTAAAAACTAAGAACAATTAATTGTGTGCGCACGAGCACTCGTGTGCTCGAACGATCCGCACATGCGACGCTGGACGTGTGTCCGCGCCCGGTGGAAAGGAGGATGGCGTGAGGAAGAACGTGGCTGCTCGGAGCCCGGTACGGTCTTTTCGTGCCTCTCTGCCCCGTTGCTTCCACGCCTCTCGGACAATTTCTAATCGCCAAATTCGAATATTAGAAACCACCCTAACTCATAGAAAACAAAGGACCGGCACCCGGTCTAATCGCCAAAATTTGCAAAGTCGCGCGTGCCGCCTCCTTGTCCCTCCACCCTTCCGGTCTCCATTTCTAATCGATACAGAAAATATTAGAAAACGGCCTAACCCGCTGAAACGAGGCCGCTTAGTTTTTTCTAATCGATACAACTCCCGCGACAAAAGAATCTTGAGCGGATACAATCGGCGCGTGCGTGACTTTTCGACGACGCCGGCCCAATTCCTCCGCACGAACTTCGTGAAACTCGCGGGTATCTGCTGTATCTTGAGTCTGATGGCGACACTTTCCGCGCGAGCCACGGACGATTCCGCCGACAAGATGGCGCAGAATCCCGCGTGCGCGCGCGGCCTCGATTGGATCGACCGAAACACGGACTGGGTAACCTCCGAGCAGATCCGCCTCACGGAAATTCCCGCGCCCGAATTCGGCGAATCGGCGCGCGCCGAATACTTGAAGTCGATCTTCGAAGCTGCCGGCCTCAAAACTCGCATCGACAAGACCGGAAACGTCATCGGCGAGCGGCCGGGCGCCGATCCGAAGGGCGTGGTGCTGATCGCAGCGCATCTCGATACGGTTTTTCCGGCCGGCACGAACGTGAGCGTGAAGCGCGAGGCCGGGCGTCTGGAAGCGCCAGGAATCTCGGACAATGGCGCGGGTCTGGCCGCGGTTGCGGGGCTGGCGCGCGCGCTGGCGGAGTCGCGCGTGCGAACCGCGAAGACGATCGTCCTTGCGGGAGACGTGGGCGAAGAGGGCGAAGGAAATCTGCGCGGCATCCGCGCGCTTGTCGAAGATTACGGTTCGCGGCTCGCGGCCGTCATTGCCGTGGACGGCCCGTCGATCGAGCACATCACGGCGCAGGGAATTGCGTCGCACCGCTTCGAAGTGAGCATCACCGGTCCGGGCGGGCACAGCTGGTCGGACTTCGGCGCGCCGAATCCGATCACTGCGATCGCGCGCGGCATCGTGCAATTTTCTTCCATTCGCGTGCCGGACGATCCGCGCAGCTCGTTCAATTTCGGAATGATCGAGGGCGGCACGAGCGTGAATTCGATTCCAGCGCGCGCCGCCGTGAAAGTCGATCTGCGCTCGGAGGAGGAATCGGAACTGGCGCGCCTCGAGGTTGCGCTGCGCGACGCAATGCAGTCGGGAATGCGGCAGGAAACGGCGGCGGTGAATGCACCGGGCGACGCGCTCGAAATCGGCTTCCGTTCGCTGGGCTCGCGGCCTGCGGGAAAGCTGCCCGACAATTCGCCGCTGCTGGACGCGTTTCGCGATGTCGACCGCTATCTCGGCAATCGATCGCGGCTCGAACGCAGTTCCACCGACGCGAACATTCCGCTATCGATGGGAATTCCGGCGGTGGCGCTGGGCGGAGGCGGGAAGGGCGGCGGCGCGCACACGCTCTCCGAATGGTACGACGCCACGGGGCGCGCACTCGGCCTGAAGCGGCTCTACCTCGCTTCACTCGCGCTCGCCGGCCTGCAACCCTAGAAGTGCCGGCGACGACGTCGATCAGGGGCGCGTGGGATCTACTTCCCGACCAGAATCGTCCGCATGTCTCCCGCGAACTGTTTCTGATTCGAAACGGCGTACGTGATCGTCACGGCGCGGCCCTTCAATTCGGAACAAGGTTCGAGGTCGCCCAGTGAAGAGTTGGCTCCCGCCAGGTAAGTGATTTTGGTGTAGTCGTTCGAGTGAAACACAAGCGGCTTATCGTGAGTAGCAAGCGTCAACCGCATGTCGTTCCCCTTGCACGTCACGCCGGCAACTTTTCCCTCCGCGGCGGCCATCCCGGGAGGCAGCTTTGGCTCCTGGCTCGGGGCAAACACGCGAAGCGAGTGCATCGTCCCGCTATCACCGCTTTCCTCGTCCCGCCGGTATTCCACTTCGACGCGCAGTCCGTTCAGGGACGTGCACTGACTGAAATGGGGGATCGCGCCGCCTTCAATGACCAGGTTGAGGGTCCCTCTCCCTTCGCGCAGGTGCAACGTTCCCTTGTCGGTCGTGACGTCGAGCTTAAATCCGCGCGTGCAGTCCGAGTTCGCTGCAACGCCGCTGGCTTGGCTCCAGGGTCCCGCGGAATTCGAGAGATCGGCCGAATCGGCAGCCTCCCCTTCCTCGGCGGCCTGGCTGCCCGCCACCTGCTGGTGAAATTGACGCGCCTGCTGGAGAAACGTCATGAAGGTTGCCGCGTTTGTCTTTTCATCCGGTCGTCGCGCCCAGGCCGCGGCCTTGGAAGCGGCGGTGTTTGCGTCGTCGTACTTGTCCATTCGGACGAGAACCTGGGCCAGAGCGAGCTGGTACTCGGAGTTTGCGGGCTCCAGTGCGACGGCCTTTTGTGCGAACGACAGCGCATCCGGAAGATCCTCGTTCTGCGCGGCCATGTAAATCGCCAACAGCCCATAGGGGGGCGGGAAGTCCGGGTTCAACGCGATGGCTTGGCGCAAGTCCTCTTCGATCTCCGGATCGCGCCGGATCACGCCGCCGTTGAACACCTTGAAACGCGCTCGCATGTATCGCGCGAACGGCTCTTTCGGGTTTAGCGCAACCGCCTTCGCCAGCGATTCGATCGCCTGGTCGTGTTGCCCATCGAAGAACTCCGTGAACCCGAGGTACTCGTCCGCCAACGCGACGTTAGGATCGAGGCGAAGCGCCCCTTCGAGAATCGTTTTTGCATCGTCCGAGCGGCCGCGAACGGCCGCAAACCCGCCACGGTAAGCTTCCGCCTCCGCCTCGGAGAGGGTTCGTACCTTTAAGTCGCTGTCCGTGACCTTGGCAGGCGCCGGTATCTTGAGGTAGAAGAAGGCGCCATTTCTGACGTAGCTGTCCAACGTCCCTTCCATTTTCTTCAGGTCCCCGAAAGCCTCAGCCGCCGCCTGGTCCTGCGGCTTCCCCTGGTCGATGGCCTTCAAGTAAGCCACCATCATGGGCCGGTGTGCCTCGCGGTCGCCGATCATCAAGTAATGAGTCAAGGCCCACGACTCGGCGTAGAAGATGGAAGTCTTGTTCGCCTCGTTGTAGTAAGGCGACGACTGGTCGACGTGGAAAAGAACGTTCAGCGGAATGAGGGAATTGGACCTCAACTCTTGCAACAGGTCGGCGTCTGCCTGGCCCATGCCTACGAATTTATCCTCGATGTGCGTGTGCCCGTAGAACTCGGCCAGGCCTTCCGCAAGCCACAGGGGCAGGTCCGGAAAATAGGGAAGCGTCACGGAATGGTAATACTCGTGATACAGAGTCTCGTAGGCGTTCGAACCCTCCTGGCCCAACTCCACGGCTGCGAAGTAAAGGTCCGCGCGATAGACGAAAAGACCGCTGTGATGGACGTGGCCCTTCACCCAGTCTTCCGGAAGCAGTTCGCGCATGGTGTCGTCGTCTTTTGCGGCAAGGACGGTGATGAGCGGGGTCGGGTGGGCGCCGGCCACGGCGATGGATTGCCGAAAGACCGCGCGAATTTGCTCGAACTGCAGCGCCGTCTTGCGGGCCTCCTTTTCCCCGGCGTTGCAGACCACGACAAAGTTGGGACTTCGGACTTCCACCCATTTATCGTGCCGCGCGGCGGGCGTCGCGAGCGCCAGAGCGGCATACAAGACTGCCAAGACACACCTGGATAACCGCTTCATGAATGTGTGCTTTATTTACTACGGACGGACAGGGCGCGTCAATCGCGCGCCGCGGGCAAAGCGCCCACAGCTTGCCACGTCCGCGCGCTGCCGCGTACACTCGTCTGCCCATGACGAACAAACGCGTGCGGGCGGACCTCGCTCTGCTGCTCTGCGCCATCATCTGGGGCGCGACGTTCGTGGCCGTGAAGGATGCGCTCGCGGACGCTTCCGTCGCCGTCTACATCGCGGCGCGGTTCGGATTGTCCGCGGCGGTGATGGGCATCATCTTCTGGCGATCGCTGCGCGAGCTGAATCTCCGCGCGGTTTGGGCGGGCGCGCAAATCGGATTCTTCATGTTCGGCGGATACGTGTTTCAGACCGCCGGCTTGAAATTCACGACGCCCTCGAAGGCGGCGTTCATCACGGGCTCGAGTGTCGTGGTCGTGCCGGTGATCCTCGCCATCTTCGGCAAGAGGCGAATCACGATGTGGATCTGGATGGGCGCGCTGGCCGCGCTCGCCGGACTCTATCTGCTGACGATTCCGCCCGAAGGCATCGGCGGGCTCAATCGCGGCGACCCCATCGTGTTCTGCGGCGCGGTGATGTTCGCGCTGCACATCATTTTTGTCTCGCGCCACGTGGAGCATCACTCGGTCGGGGCGCTGAGTTTCGTGCAGGTCGCCACCACGGCGGTGCTGGCAACGATCCTGATTCCCATCGCTGGCGTCACGGGATGGGAGCGGCCGCACTGGGTGTGGACGGGCACCCTGGTCTTTGCCGTGCTAGTGACGTCGATCGGTTCGACGGTGATCGGCTTCTCGTTTCAGGTGTGGGCCCAGCAATACACGTCCGCGACCCATACGGCGATTTTCATCAGCCTTGAGCCAGTCTTCGCGGCGTTGACCTCGTTGCTGCTTGGGCGGGAGCACATGGGGGCGCGGCTGCTTGCGGGGGCCGGGCTGATCTTCGCGGGGATTCTGCTGGCGGAACTCAAGGGACCCTCGCCCGCCGTTCCGGAATCTCCCGAGCCCGTTCCGCCGCCGGCCGATTAGGGCCGGTGCCGCGGTTTTATTCATTGACATTCGTCGATGAATGAGCTATGCTTACTTGAGTTCATCAGGAGGGAAGGGCAGCGATGCCGCGCAAAGTGGAAGTTGCCGGAAGCGGTTGCGCATGCCGGCCGGCGGCGGTTGCCCCGAAACTCCCCCGGGCGCGCGCCCGCGAATACGCCGGGTGGTTCAAGGCGCTTGCGGACCCGACGCGCATCCGCATCCTCAATCTTCTGGCGGCGAACCGCGATCCGGTTTGCGTCTGCGACATCGTGAAGCACTTTCCCGTCGGGCAGCCGACGATTTCGCACCATCTGAAGATTCTTCGAGACACCTGCTTCGTGAAGGCCGAACGGCGCGGGACGTTCATGTATTACTGGGTGAACCGGAACTGCCTGGCCGAGTTCCCGCAAGCGGCGCGATTCATCATGGACGTTTGAGCGAGCCGGAAGGCGGATTTATTTTACCCACAACCATCGAATATCGTCGATAGTCGATGAAGGAGCGAGATGACATGGAACAGCAAGAGATCAAAGAAGCGGTGAAGACGAAATACGGTGAGGCGGCGCGGCGCGTGGCCGCCGGCCAGGGCGCGGGATGCGGCTGCGGCACGAACGAATCCGCCTGTTGCGATCCAATCACGTCAAACCTCTACGGTGCGGGCGAAACGGAAGGCTTGCCCGAGGCCGCCAAAGCGGCCTCGCTCGGGTGCGGGAATCCCACCGCGCTCGCGGAACTGAAGCCCGGTGAGCACGTCCTTGATCTGGGCTCGGGCGGCGGAATCGACGTCCTGCTTTCGGCCCGGCGCGTCGGGCCGGGCGGCAAAGCCTACGGCCTCGACATGACGGACGACATGCTGGCCCTCGCGCGCGAAAACCAACGCAAAGCGGGTCTCGAGAACGTCGAGTTCCTGAAGGGCGAGATCGAGAATATCCCGCTCCCGGAGAATTCGGTCGACGTCGTGATCTCGAACTGTGTGATCAATCTCTCGGCCGACAAGGACCGCGTCCTGCGCGAGGCCTTTCGCGTGTTGCGGCCGGGCGGCCGCTTTGCTGTTTCCGATGTGGTTGTTCGCGGGTCTGTGCCGGACGAGATTCGCAAGAGCGTCGAGCTCTGGATCGGATGCGTGGCCGGCGCACTCGACGAATCCGACTATCGCGCCAAGCTCGCGGCGGCGGGCTTTGACGAAATCGATATCGAGCCGACGCGAGTCTATACGGTTGACGACGCTCGAGGCTTTCTCGCCGCAAAAGACCTGAATCTCCAAGCAATCGCGCCGCAGGTGAACGGAAAGTTCGCGAGCGCCTTCATTCGCGCGAAGAAGCCTGTCGCCGTCAAATCCGCCGGCCAGCAATCGTGCTGCGCGCCCTCCTGCTGCGCGGGCGAGAAAGTGGCAGGGAACTGAGATGCCGCGCCGCTATAACGTCCTGTTCTTGTGTACCGGGAACTCCGCGAGGTCCATCATGGCGGAGGCCCTGCTGAATCACAAAGGCCGGCCGAACTTCATCGCGTACAGCGCCGGCAGCCGCCCCAAGAACGACGTTCATCCGCAGGCCCTGCAGCAAATCAAAGCCTCGGGGCTGCCGACCGCCGGGCTGCGCGCCAAGAGCTGGGATGAATTCGCCAAGCCCGGCGCGCCGCGGATGGATTTCGTCTTCACCGTTTGCGACAACGCCGCCCGCGAGACGTGCCCCGTCTGGCCCGGCCAGCCAATGACGGCGCACTGGGGCGTCCCGGATCCGGCGGCGGTGGAAGGCTCGCCCGAGCAGATCCAGCGGGCGTTCCGAGATACGTTCGTAATTCTGGACCGGCGAATCGGCCTCTTTCTGTGCTTGCCACTTGCGAGTCTTGAGCGCCTCGCAATCCAGAGCGAGATCGACCGGATCGGCCTTCAATGAAGGCGACGCTCGCGCGCCGAATCGTCGTGGAGTTCGTCGGGACCGGGTTTCTCGTGACGGCGGTGGTCGGCTCTGGAATCATGGCCGAGCGCCTCTCGAACGGGAACGTCGCGCTGGCGTTGCTCGCGAACGCTATCGCGACCGGCTGCGCTCTGGTTGCGCTGATCCTCGCGTTCGCGCCAATCTCCGGCGCGCATCTCAATCCCGTGGTTACCCTTGCCGAGGCCTTGCAGGGCTCCCAGGCGTGGAACGAGGTGCTGCCTTACACATTTGGGCAGATTCTGGGCGGGATTACCGGAACCGCGGCCGCGAACATGATGTTCGGGTTGCCGATCTTCTTCCTGTCGCATCGCGTTCGCAGCGGCCCGGCACTGTGGCTGGGTGAATGGATTGCCACGTTTGGCCTGGTCTGCGTCATCTGGGGCTGTTCACGGACTTGGCCGCGCGGGACCGGATTCGCCGTCGGCGCGTACATCACCGGCGCCTATTGGTTCACATCGTCGACTTCGTTCGCGAATCCTGCGGTGACGATTGCCCGGACGCTGACCGACACCTTCGCCGGCATCCGGCCTCGCGATGCGCTGGCGTTTCTGCCCGTCGAAATTGCAGGCGGAGTTGCCGCGGCGATGTTCGCCCGCTGGCTGGCTCCTCCCGCGAAATCGGCTCAATCGCCTGTCCGGGCCGGCCGCAGTTCCTCCCGGTCGGTGACCTCCTAATCTCTCCGTAACCTTTTTCCCTCTCGCCGGTTTATCTTATTGAGACCGCGTACTCCGGAGAGCCTGTTGACGCCTCTGAAAAAAGAAGCTGACGAGCGGCTTCTCGTCGAAGCGGCACAGAGGGACCCGGCCCGCTTCGCCGACCTCTACGACTGCAACGTCGAACGCGTGTACGCGTACGTCTGCCGGCGCATCGGGAATCGCGATGAGGCGCAGGACGTCACGGCCGACGTGTTTCACCAGGCGCTCGCCAACCTCCCGAGTTTCGAATGGCGCGGAGTGCCCTTTGCGGCGTGGCTTCTGCGGATCGCAGCCAACGCCATTGCCGACCGCTGGCGGCGCAGCTCGCGCGAGCAGCAGCCGGGCGAGAATGATCCGGAGCCGTATCCGGTCGATCCGGTCAACATTGAAGACGTCGAACGCCGCGCGATGGTGTTCAGCCTCGTCGAGACGCTTCCGGCGGACCAGCGGCGCGTCATCGAAATGCGTTTTGCGGAGGAGAAAAGCATTCGCGAGATTGCGGCCGAGCTGAAACGCACCGAGGGCGCTGTGAAGCAGCTTCAGTTCCGGGGGATTCAGAGCTTGCGGGCGCAGCTCGATACGTCACTGGGGAAGAAGTCGGGTGAGGCTTATGGCTGAGCAGAACCACGGCGAACAACTCGACCGGTTCGTGGACGCGGTGCTGGTGGACCGTCGCGCGGCGTTGCCGGATGCGGACGCCGAGCTCGCTTCGCTCGCGCGCGTCGCCGCCGATTTGCGCGGACTGCCTCGCGAAAGCTTCAAAGAACGATTGAGAGCCGATTTGATAAGGAGAACTTCCATGAGCAGCAAGCCGGCGGTAGCACCTCAAGTCACCGAGGCGGTGACGCCCTATCTTTGCGTGAGCGATGCGGCGGCAGCCATCGAGTTTTACAAGAAGGCCTTCGGAGCCGTCGAGGTGCTGCGGCTCGACGGCCCCGGCCCGAAGATCGGCCACGCCGAAGTTCGCATCGGCAGCGCCCTCGTGATGCTGTCCGACGAATTCCCGGATTACGGCACCTTGAGCCCGCAGAGCATTGGCGGTTCGCCCGCGAAGATTCATCTCTACGTGCCCGATGTCGACGCGGTCGCGCAGCGAGCGGTCGAAGCCGGCGCAAAGATTGTTCGGCCGGTCGCGGACCAGTTCTACGGCGACCGCAGCGGGCAGATTGAGGATCCGTTCGGCTACACCTGGATCGTCGCAACCCACAGGGAAGCAGTGCCCGCCGAGGAAATGCAGCGCCGTTTGAACGCCTGGACGAAGGAGCAGGCCGCTGTCCCTGCCAGGCCCTCATATATGCGCGAGGGATTCCATACGGTGCAGCCTTATCTGGTTGCGGAGGACGGCCCCGCGCTGCTCGAGTTTGCCAAGCAGGCCTTCGGCGCGGAGGAGACGATGCGCGCGGTCGGTCCGGCTGGCGGCCTCCATGCCGAGGTTCGCATTGGCGACAGCATGGTCATGATGGGCGGCGGCATTCCGGGCCGGCCGTTCACTTCGGAGCTGAAGAAGACGGCGTTGCACGTCTACGTGAGGGATACCGATGCTGTGTACGCCCAAGCGCTCAAGGCGGGCGGCACCTCGATCTCGGCGCCTCAGGACCAAGAATATGGCGAGCGCAGCGCGGGCGTGAAGGATGCCGCCGGGAATTTCTGGTACATCGCGACGCACAAGGGCGAGACCTACATCCCGAAGGGTTTGAACAATGTGAACGTCTACCTGCACCCGCGGCGCGCCGAACCCCTGATTGCCTTCTTGAAGAAGGCCTTCGGGGCGCAGGAAATCGGGAAGTACGCCTCCCCCGACGGCGTGGTGCATCACGCCGAAATTCGCGTGGGCGATTCCGTGGTGGAAATGGGCGAATCGCATGGAGCCTACGAGCCGATGCCTTCGATGCTCTACGTCTATGTGCCGGATGTCGACGCCATCTACCAGAGCGCGCTGGCCGCAGGTGCGAAATCGTTCCAGGAACCGGCCGACCAGCCGTACGGTGACCGCAACGCGGCCGTGACCGACGCCTTCGGCAATACGTGGTACATCGCCGCGCACGCCGGCGAAGCAAAAATGTAATGTGGTGCAAGGTACGGGAGCGCCTGGGCCTGCGCTGGCCTCCTGCCCAATTCCAGTCAAGCCGCGAGTGGCTAAGGCCGCGTCCAGAAGGTCGGGGCCCTCCGTAGGTGATACACTAGCCCGCCGCAATGAACTGCCCGGTCTGCAACGCAACAATCTCACCCGGCGCGGCCCGCTGCCCGGCGTGCGGCACGGAAGTCACGCTGAGCGACCAGCCCACCGTGACCAATGTGACTCCGCGCGTTACGCCTCCTCCTGCCAGCGACCCGAAGAGCGGCCGAAGGCCGATCAGCCAAGCTTCGTTCTCACGGGTCGGCTATCAAGGGCACTACATTGCCGGCACGACGCTTGCCGACCGCTACCGTATCGTCGCGCTTCTCGGCAGAGGCGGCATGGGCGAAGTCTACCGTGCCGAGGATCTTCGGCTCACGCAAACCGTCGCGCTGAAGTTTCTGCCGGACGCGATGATGCAGGACGAAGGCGCTCGCACGCGCTTTCATCAGGAAGTGCGCCTCGCTCGCGAAATCGCCCACCCCAACATCTGCCGCGTTTTCGACATCGGTGAAGTCGATGGCCGGCTGTTCCTCACGATGGAATATGTCGACGGCGAAGATCTCGCGTCGCTGCTTCGCCGCATCGGTCAGCTTCCGCAGAGCAAGGGTCTCGACATCGCGCGCCAGATGTGCGCGGGCCTTGCTGCCGCGCACGACCATGGTGTCCTGCACCGCGACCTGAAGCCGGGCAACATCATGCTCGATGGCCGCGGGCGAGTTCGCATCACGGATTTCGGTCTCGCCGCGCTGGGCGAAAATCTCGAGGGCGAGGAGCTCCGCGCCGGCACGCCCGCTTACATGGCGCCCGAGCAGCTCGCGGGCACGGAAGTCACTGCACGCAGCGACATCTATTCGCTGGGCCTTGTCCTCTACGAGATTTTCACCGGCAAGAAAGCCTTCGAGGCGGCCACGCTGCCGGAGCTGCTTCGCCTCCGCGAGCACACCTCTCCGACCAGCATTTCCACAATCGTGCGCGACATCGATCCGCTGGTCGAGCGCGTGATTCTTCGTTGCCTTGAAAAGGATCCAGCCAAGCGGCCCGCCACTGCGCTGCAAGTTGCCGCCGCCCTGCCCGGAGGGGATCCGCTCGCAGCCGCACTCGCGGCCGGCGAGACGCCGTCGCCTGAGATGGTTGCCGCAGCGGGCGAGAAGGAAGGTATCCGTCCGTGGATCGCTTGGGTCTGCCTCGTGCTGATACTGGCCGGCCTCGTGGCGACGGCGTTCTTGTCCGACAAGGCGACTGTGATTGGCATCGTTCCGTGGCCCGCGTCCGGGGACGTCCTGGCCGCGAAGTCGCGTGACATCGCTCGCCAGCTTGGGTACGCCGCGCCTCCGTTGGATACAAGCTACGGCTTCGGCGGCTGGTCTCAATACGCCGATTATGTTGAGAAGCACGATCAGTCGGTGACGCGCTGGAAGAACTTCTCCACGGGAACGCCGCCGGTTGTCGCGTTTTGGTACCGCGAAAGTCCGCGGTACATGGAAGTGAACAATTTCACGTTCACGCCGATGGCATCTCCGAACGAGCCTCCTAACAGGATATCCGGCAGTTGTCAGGTGTTTCTGGACACGCTCGGCCGTCTCATCGGACTCGAGTGCGTGCCGCCTGAATTCGTGGCTTCGACGGACGCGGCTCCTCTCCCGAACTGGGAACCTCTCTTTGCCGCCGCCGGGATGGACATCAAGTCCTTCCGTCCGGTCCCGCCGCAGTGGACCGAACTCGTCGAGGCCGATACGCGCGCTGCCTGGGAAGGGAACTGGCCGGAACATCCGGATATTCCGCTGCGCATCGAAGCGGGTTCTTTTCGCGGAGTCCCCGTGTATTTCGACACTGTGTCGCCGTGGGACAAGCCCAGCCGCATGCAGCAACAGAAGGCGGAAACACAAGACATAGTCCAGATCCTGGTGTTGCTCACTTTACTGGGCGCGATTTTGGTCTTCGGCGCGCTGCTCGCCGGCCGCAACCTCCGCGCGAACCGCGCCGATCGGACCGGCGCCTTTCGGCTCGCGCTCGGCGTCTTTCTCGTCATGTCGACGGCGGCGCTGCTGTTCGCACATCACGTCCCGGGCCTCGGTGAGCTCCTGATCTTTTGGATTGCCGTCGGCTGGGGCTTGATTTTCGCGGCGCTCGTTTGGCTGATTTACGTCGCCCTCGAACCGCACGTTCGCCGCCGCTGGCCCAATGCACTCATCTCCTGGAGCCGCTTGCTGGCGGGCCAGCTTCGCGACCCCATCGTCGGGCGTGACCTGCTCCTGGGGATTCTCCTGGGTGTTCTTTGGGACGTCGCAAGTCGCGTTACAGTTCTCGTTCCTGGCTGGATGGGAAGCACGCCGTTGCCGCCCGAGCAGGCGCTCGACATGATTCAGTTCAACGGCATCCGCATTGTCATTGCGGACTTGATGCTGAACGCCACGCTCTTCGTGTTCGGAGCCCTGGCCTTTTTCTTCGTGTTCTTTCTCTTTCGGTTGGTGCTGCGAAAGGAGTGGCTGGCGGCCGCGGCGATCACGTTTCTGATCGCGATTCCGTCCGTCTTTAGCCGCCATCCGGTCTTGAACGTCTGCGCGACCGTCGTCTTCTTCAGCCTGGCGGTTATTGTCCTGATTCGCTTCGGATTCCTTTCGCTGCTTGTGGGCTTGACGCTGAACAATGTCCTGGCGGCGTACCCGCTGACGGCGCATTGGTCCGCCTGGTTCGCTGAGCCGACGGTCTTCGTGTTCGCGGTCTTGGCTGCGGCGGCGGTTTTCAGCTTCTACACATCGCTCGGCGGCAAACCTATTTTCGGGAGCCTCTCCCTCGATCAGTGAAACGTCATCAGCGCGCGGCTCTTTTCCGTCCGGCCAGGAATTTCGAATAGTACAAAATCGCCGCTACGGACTTTGCGTCGCGTATCTTGCCCGTGCGAATCCATTCTTCCGCTTCGCGCAACCGGAAGATGCGCGGCGTGATTTTCTCGTCGTCCTCGGGGCGCGCCGCGCCCTTGGTCAATCCTTCCGCGACGAAGACGACCATGTTCTCGGTGACGAATCCGGGCGTGGGGAACACATCGAGAATCTTCGTCAATTTGCGCGCCGTATAGCCCGTTTCCTCCCCGAGCTCGCGCTTCGCGCCCGTGACGAAGTCTTCGCCCTCGTCTTTCCGCCCCGCCACCACCTCCCAGAGAAATTGTCCGGCCGCGTAGCGGTACTGCCGGATCAGCAGGATTCGGCCGTCGGGAAAGACCGGCAGCACCACCACCGATCCCGGATGCGTCACGATCTCCCGCGTCGCCTCCACGCCGTTCGGCTCGATCACGTGGTCGCGCCGCACTCCAAACACATGCCCCTGATAAGCCACCTCGCTGCTTACCACCTGCAATGCGCTCTTCGATCCCAATTTCGCCTCCCGAATGGCTTCGTGATTCTATCGCATTCGTCCTGGTTCTCTCCCAGGCCCTCCCAACTGCGCTATACTTTTGATAGTTCCAATGCCCATCAATACGGTCATTGTCGACGACGAGCGTCCCGCCCGCGACGAGCTTACATTTCTCCTCAAGGGCTTTCCGGAGATCAACGTCGTCGCGCAGGGCAAGAACGGCCTGGAGGCCGTCTCCCTGATCAAGGAGCACAGCCCCGACCTCGTTTTCCTCGACGTGCACATGCCCGGCCTCGACGGCTTCGGCGTCATCAAGAAGCTCGCCGAACGCAAGCTGCGCGTCCCGCAAATCGTTTTCGCGACCGCTTACGACAATTACGCCATCCAGGCCTTTGACGTGAACGCCGTCGACTACGTCCTGAAGCCGTTCGACAAGGCTCGCATCGCCAAGGCCATCCAGCGCGCCAAACGCATGCTCGAAGCGAACACGTCCGCCGTCGAGCGCCTCGAGACGCTGGTTGGCCAGCTCTCGCTGCCTACCGGCCGAACCGCGCAACCGATCAAGATTCTCGTGAAGTCGCAGGCGCGCATGTTCCTCGTCGATGCGGAGGCCATCATCTACGCCTCGATTCAGGACGGTGCGGTCACCGTCTTCTCGCGCGAGGCGGAGGGCGTCTCGAACTATCGCACCATCGAAGAGCTCGCGGCTTCGCTCGATGCTGATACGTTCTGGCGCGCGCACCGCTCCTACCTCGTCAACATCAACCACATCAAGGAAGTGGTTCCGTGGTTCAAGTCGAGCTACATGCTGAAGATGAACGACAAGCGCAACACGGAAATTCCCGTCTCTCGGTCGCAAACTAAGCGCCTTCGCGAACTCCTCAAGTTGTAGCCGCGCTTCAATTCGCGATCTGAATCGGGCCTGAAATCGCGCTCGCGCTGTGCTAGCATCGCGTTTCGTTTCGGGGGAAGCCTGATGCGTCACTCGGCAGTTCTTCACGGCTCGATTTTGCTTGCGGCCCTGATCTGTTCGGCCTCCATCGCGCTGGCGCAGAAGGTCAAGGTTCCCGCGGCCACCGGCACTCTCACCGGCGAAGTCACCGATAAGCACGGCACGCCGCTCGCCGGAACCGCTGTAACCGTCACGAATCTCGCGAACAAGCAATCCACCTCCAGCACCACCGACGCGCAGGGAATCTTCCGGGTGGACAGCCTCTTCCCGGCCGAATACGAAATCACTTACAGTGCCAAAAGTTTCATGCCCAAAACCGAGAAGGTAAAAATCAAAGCGGGCAAGACCGAAAAGGTTCACGCGCACTTGGTCTACGTTCCGCCCAGTTCCTGACTCTCCACTCTGATGGACTTCTCCTTCACCAGCGATCAGCTTCTCGTCCGCGACACCGTCCGCCAGTTCATGGAAACGGAAATGCGTCCGGTGCTGCGCGAGTACGAGCGCGCGGAGAAATTTCCGGAAGCCGAAATCCGCCGCCTCGGTGAACTCGGCTGCTGCGGCATGCTGATTCCCGAAGAGTACGGCGGCGCGGGGACCGACACCGTCACATACGCCCTGATGCTCGAAGAAGTCGCGCGCGTCTGCGCCTCCACCGCCGTCACGCTCAGCGTCACCAACTCCGTCGCCGCCGCGCCGATTCTGAATTACGGCACGGAGGCGCAAAGGAAGAAATACTTGCCCCGGCTCGCTCGCGGCGAAATTCTCGGCGGCTTCTGCCTCACCGAGCCTGCCGCCGGTTCCGACGCCGCCGGCATCCAGACGCGCGCCGCGCGCAGCGGCGAGTCGTACATCCTGAACGGCACGAAGAGCTGGGTCACGAATGGCGGCCAGTCCGGCGTCTACGTCGTCTTCGCGAAAACCGATCCCGCCGCGGGCGCTCGTGGTATCACTGCGTTTCTCGTCGAACCGTCGTTTCCCGGCTTTCGCGTGAGCCGCCACGAAGACAAGATGGGCCTCCGCCTCTCGCGTTCCGCCGAAATCGTCTTCGAGGATTGCCGCGTGCCCGTCGAGAGTCTTCTCGGTGTTCCCGGCGAAGGACTGAAGATTGCGCTCGGCGCGCTCGACGGCGGCCGCATCGGCATCGCCGCGCAGTCGATCGGCGTCGCGCAAGGTGCGCTCGAAGCGGCTACGCGCTACGCGAAGCAGCGGCGCGCCTTCGGCAATCCCATCGCGGAATATCAAGCCATCCAGTGGATGCTCGCTGACATGGCCGTCGAAATCGAAGCCGCCCGCGCGCTCACGCACCACGCCGCCTTCCTCCGTGACGCCGAACTCGCTCAAGACCGCAACGCCTCTTCCGGCCGCAGCCGCATCGGCCCGCACTCCGCGCGCGCCAAACTCTACGCCAGCGAAATGGCGAATCGCGTCTGTTATCGCGCCGTGCAGATTCACGGCAGCGTCGGCTACTCGCGCGAAACCGACGTCGAGCGCTATTATCGCGATGCCCGCGTCCTCACCATCTACGAAGGCACCAGCGAAATGCAGCGCCTCGTCATCGCCCGCGACCTCCTCCGATAAGATCGATACTCCGTATCCTTTGCGACGGGCTTGACCCACGGTTCGCATCCGAATATCGTGTGCGGGTCACCACATGGTGAAGTGACCTAGTGCAACTTATCCCCAAGCTATCGCTGTCGTGCTTGACCCTGGTCAGTGGCTTCGTCCTGATCGGCGCGATCACATCGATTGAGGCTGCTTCTCCTCAACAGGCGGCAGACCAGGCCAAAGAACACTCGTCTCCCTTTCGTGTCATCCGGTCGCAATGCGGCAGCAAGGCCATCACGCACGGAAACGAGGTCCAGCTACAGGATCCCAAGAACGTGTTCCACGTCCCGGAGGATCATCAGATCGTCGTCTATTTCGAGTGGGAGGGTCCGCCGGGATCGCATCACGCCGTTGGCTCGTGGAGGAGCCCTGACGGCAAGGTCGTCTTGAACTCCGAGTTTGATCTATCTTCATCGGGCACGCGGTACATAGGCACATGGACCCTCGCCATTCCCGAATCGATCGCGACGGGCCTGTGGGCGTTGGAAGCCCAGATCGACGGCCAGCCGGCGGGGACGCAGACATTCGAGATCGTTTCCACACGCGCCGAATCTGCTCCGCCGGCGCCGCCCCCGATGCCGACAGCTTCCGAGATTTACCAGCGTGCGGCGGCAGCCAGCGTCTTCGTTACAAGCCTCGACGAAGATGGGGAGGCGATCTCGCACGGCTTTGGATCCTTCATCGACAAGGGTGTCGTGCTCACGGCCTTTCAGGTCATCGACGGCGCGACTTCCCTGCGAGTCGATTTCGCTGACGGCTCTCAAGCCGCGATTCACGATGTCGTGGCGTGGAATCGGAGTCAGGACTGGGCGGTTTTGACAGTCGAGTCGCAGAAGGTGCCCCCGCTGGAAAAGGCCGCACCGAATTCCTGGAAAGTTGGCGACCTCTGCTACGTGCTCACTTCTCAGGGCCAGGGAAGCCGGACGATTCAGAACGTCAACATTACGGGCCTTCAAGGGACGCCGCCGTCACAGCAGAGGCTGACAGTTTCTGCGTTAGGTGCCGGAGGTGTGGTCGGAGCGCCGCTCCTCGACGGCTACGGACGCATCGTCGGCGTTCTCAGTGGCGGTCTCGCCGGATTGGGCAGTCCGCGAATGGGGACGTGGGCGCGGTACATCGATCCCGGTGAGATGACCGCCGCTATTGCCGATCTCACCGCGCTGCCCATCGCGGCCATCCCGCAAGCAGCCTGGTCACAACAGACCACCACGTTTGCGGACCTCGCAGCGAAGGGTGTTCTGATCACGCCTCTAGTGCGGGACCCTCAGGCGGCCGTCGGGCAGCTGTGCGACGATTTTCAGAAGTTTCACGGCCAAGCGATCCTGCCTGTGCGGGCGAGAAACGAATTCTCGCGAAAGCAGGGCGAATTTGCTCTAGTCATTACCTGGGGACCGAGTCAAAAACTCAAGGGCATGCAGCAATTGCGGATCTACGATGCAGATAATCACGCGATTGCGCAGACCGCGCCCGCCAAGATCGAACTTCAACCCCACGTGACGGCATACTCCGCGTGGAAAATGCCCCTTGGCTCGTTTCAGCAGGGCATTTACCGCGTTGATTTGCTCCTCGAAGGGAAACCGCAATGGCGAGGGTTCTTTCGGCTCTCTGACTAGACCCCTGCCCTGCGCCTCCATTTTCCGTTTTCTCTTTTCCGTTTTCTTTGACATTATTCTTCTGTGCCAAAACGAAAACGCGTTCTCAGCGGTATGCGTCCGACCGGCCGTCTCCATCTTGGCCACTATTTCGGCGCTCTCCAGAACTGGCTGAAGCTTCAGGAAGAGTACGACTGCTTCTTCTTCGTCGCCGACTGGCACGCCCTCACCACGCATTACGAGGACACCTCCTCCGTCGCCGACAGCACGCTGCAAGTTGCCACCGACTGGCTCGCCGTCGGCCTCGACCCCGCGAAGTCGACGCTCTTCGTCCAATCGAACATTCTCGAGCACGCCGAACTGCACGTGCTCCTCTCGATGATCACGCCGCTCTCGTGGCTCGAGCGCGTCCCCACCTACAAGGAGCAAATCGAAAATCTCAAGGACCGCGACCTCGGCACCTATGGTTTTCTCGGCTATCCGCTGCTCCAGTCCGCCGACATCGTCATGTACGGCGAGCCGCGCCAGGATTTGCTCGTCCCAGTCGGCGAAGACCAGGCCCCGCACGTCGAGCTCACCCGCGAAGTCGTCCGCAAATTCAATTCCCATTTCGGATTCGAAGTCAGAGCCGATCTGCCCGGGTATCGCGACGCTCTCACGCGCCTCAAATTCATCGTGCCGTTTCCGCCGTCTCTCACCGGTCTGCCGGATCTCGGCGAAGATACGCTCGCCAGGAATCCCTGGGTGTTTCGCGCGCGCTCGTCTGAAATCGGCTGGGACAACTTCCGCCGCGAAGTCGTAAAGGACGCGAAGTTCTTTCGCATGAATTCGATCCTTCGCGAGCCCGCCTACGTCCCCACTGAGACTCCGCGTCTTCCCGGCACCGACGGCCGCCGCATGGCCAAGTCCTACGGCAACGCCATCTGGCTCTCCGATCCGCCGGACGAAATCCGCGCCAAGGTCCGCAACATGATGACGGACCCGCAGCGCGTCCGCCGCACCGATCCGGGGCGCCCGGAGGTCTGTCCCGTCTTCGCGTACCACAAGCTCTTCTCGCTGCCCGAAACCATCGCCAAAGTCGACCACGACTGCCGCACCGCCGAGATTGGCTGCGTCGACTGCAAGAAGCTGATGGCGGAGAACCTCGTCACCTGGATCGAGCCGGTTCAGGCACGCCGCAAAGAATTTGAGGCGCATCCGGAAAAAGTTTGGGGTATCCTCGACGCCGGTTCGGCTCAGGCGCGCAAGGCGGCGAAGCGCACGATGAAACGCGTTCGCAACGCCATCTTCAGATGGGACGCCGCGCGCAACCCCGCGCCCGCCGTCAAGGTTCAGACGTAGCGCCGCGGCCTTCAGCGCGGCATCTTGGTTTTGTTTTTCGGGTTTGGGGCAGGAATCCCCGGACTTCAGTCCGCGGAGCTTGTAGTTGCCGTTGAATTTGTAGTTGCTTTTCGGGTGGGAGCCCCCGCATTCATGCGGGGGGAGGGTGGCCTTGAGGCCACCCGAAAGAGGCTGCGCAACAGAGGCTTTAGCCCTGGGCCTTTGACTTGGACTTTGCATTTGAAATTTTAAATTTGAAATTGCTTTTCAAATAGGGAAGGGAATCCGAAGGAGAGACTGAAACGAACCGATGGCCAACTACCACATCGCGCAAGTCAACATCGGCCGCATCCGGTTCCCAACCGACGACGCTCGCATGTCGGGCTTTATGACGCGCCTCGACGAAATCAATGCCCTCGCTGACGCCAGCCCCGGCTTCGTCTGGCGCCTCCAAACGTCCGAAGGCAACGCCACGTACTTCCGGCCGTACCCCGATGACGACCGCATCCTCCTGAATATGTCGGTCTGGGAGAACATAGACGCGCTTCGCCACTACGTCTACCGCACCGCGCACGCCGAAGTGATGCGCCACCGCGAAGAGTGGTTCGAGAAGTTCAGCGGCGTTTATATGGCCTTGTGGTGGGTTCCTGTCGGCCACGTTCCCGGCATCGACGAAGCGAAGAAGCGCATCGCGCATCTCGACGCGCACGGCCCGACGCAGTTTGCGTTCACGTTCAAGAATGTCTTCGAGCCGGACGAAGAGTTTCAGCGCCGCATCGACTGGTCGTCATTCGAGCCATGCCCAGCCGTCTGATGGCTTGGAATGAAGGCACGCGAAATGAGGCCGAGCGTGAAAGATGCGCAGTTGACTTTGGGTGGGAGCCCCCGGCTTCAGCCGGGGGAGCACGACGGTTTTCGTCGTGCGAAAAGAGCCCGGCAAGAGGTGAATGGGCTTTCGCGCCTTGTGCGTCCCGGTGCCTTGTACCGGGAAGCCCTGGGCCTTTGTCATCCCGAGCCCGGTCGCGCGCTTTGCGAACGGGGGCGAGGGATCTGCTGTTGGGTTTTGAAATATGAAATTTCAAATTTGAAATTGCTATTCGCGCGGCAAAAGCCTTCCATGCCAATTCACTCATCGCCGCGCGGAAGATACGGGAGGCTGCAAAACATAATGTTTCCAAATCTCGTCGCAGCCATTAGTCTGAACCACGGAGAGTAATCGCACCGAATGGCCACACCATACCGCATCAACCTTCCGGTTTACGAAGGCCCGCTCGATCTCCTGCTCGACCTCATCCGCAAGCAGGAGATGGACATCCACAACATTCCCATCGCCAAAGTCACCGAGCAATATCTCGATTACCTCCACCAGCTTGAAAAGCTCGATATCGACGTCTCCGCCGACTTCATCTACATGGCCGCGACGCTGATCTACATCAAATCGAAAATGCTGCTTCCGGCGGACCCGCTCGCCGGCCCCGAGCAAATCGAAGACCCGCGCGAGGAGCTCGTCCACCGCCTCCTCGAGCACGAAAAATTCAAGAACGCCGCGCAGCTCCTCTACCAGAAACAGCAGATCGAGGACCACGTCTGGTCGCATCCGGACAAAACGCTCTACGCGGGGGAAGAAGTCGAAGGCGAACTCGTCGTCTCGCTCGTCGACCTCGTCAAAGTCTTCTCGCAGGTCCTCGAGCGCCGCAAGGAAGTCACGAAATTCTCGTTGCGCCACGAGAGCGTCACCATCGCGCAGATGATGGACCGCCTGCGCATGCGCCTCATCTCCACCGAAGATCCCGTCTCGCTCGTCGAGTTCTTCGAGGCCTGCGAGACGCGCAACGCTATGATCGTCGCGCTCCTCGCCGTCCTCGAAATGGTGCGCATGCAAGCCGTGCTCCTCGTGCAGTCCGACCTGTTCGCGGATATTCGCCTCCGCAAACACAAAATGTTCGACGCCGTCTTCGCCGGCCCCGACGCCATGGCCAAAATCGAGGAGCAGTACCTGTGACGAGCCGGATTCCTCTCTGGTGCGCGGTTGCGTTGTTCGTAGCTCTCACCTTGTTTCTCGCCGACATTGCTCTCGCGTTCGCAGCCTTGCAGCGAAACGACCCGTGGACCCTTTACGTCGGCCTCGAGGGAATGCCAGCGACTTGGCCTCCCATTTGGGGGAGAATCACCTCGATGCCCAGGTCAATCGCGCTAATCGCTTTTGTGACCTGGGTCGCCCTGCTTGTCATCTTGGTCGGCAGCACCGTCCGCTCATTTGCCGCCGGGCGCAGATCGAACGCGAATACGCCATGGAGGAATGGCGGCGATGCCGTCCGGCGATCTTGAATTTAGGTTTGAACGTAGCGCCACGGCCTTCAGCGCGGCATGCGGCGGCTCTTGCACGGGCTGGAGTCCTGGGGCTCTTGAATTCTCAGCGCCGCAGGCGCGACAGAACGTGGCCCAGCACGGGGCGCAGCGGAGTGCTGGGTGCGGAGACCCCGCGCGCAGCGCGTACCTTGCTGCCGCAGGCCGTCGCGTAGGACGCACGTCCGGAGCGATATGCCTTTGACCTGGACGTTGCATTTGAAATTTCAATCTTGAAATTCGCTTTTTGCGTTGGGGGGAACATGACCTCACAAGAAATGCAATCCGCTCTCGAATGCATCATCTACGCCGCCGACGAGCCCGCTACGCTCGACCAGCTCGCCAAGGCCCTCGGCGCCGAAAAGACCGAAGTCCGCGCCGCCCTCGATCTCCTCGTCGCCGCCTATCAAACCGACGACCGCGGTATCGAAATCCGCAAAGTCGCCGGCGGCTGGAAGTTCTACACCAAGCCGCAGCACCACGACGTCGTCCGCCGCTTCATCAAAAGCCTCCAGCCGCCCATTCGCTTGACGATGCCCGCCCTCGAAACGCTCGCCGTCATTGCCTACAAGCAGCCCGCCACCGTGCCCGAAATCAACGAGATTCGCGGCGTCAACGTAGGCGGCGTCATCAAGACGCTCCTCGAAAAGCGCCTCATCACCACCTGCGGGCGCAAGGAAGTGATCGGCCGCCCGATTCTCTATCGCACGTCCAAGCAATTCCTGATGCGCTTCGGCCTCTCCGATCTCGACGAGCTGCCCAGCCTCAAGGAGTTCGAACAGCTCGCCCAAGCCGCGCTCGGCTCCGACGCCGGCATCGCCCCCACCGAACCGGAAGGCGAAGCCTCATCCCCGGCCAGCGCAACAGGGGAGGACGCACGTGTAGCGCCGGCTCGCCCCGAGGACGGTCGAGGCGGCTTCAGCCCGGCATCTTCCGACGCCGCGGACGCTCGTGAACAATCGATCGAATCCGCCGCATCGGACATCTCCGGCGAGCAATCGGCCGAAGCTGAATCCACCGGCACGCCCGCCGGATCGTCCGCCGAAACCTTCGCCGACTCCCCCGAGAACCCTCACGCCAAAGGCACTTCCGCCTAGGCTGCCGCTGGCACGGCCTGGGCTACACTCTGCTCCGTAGGGGCACGGCATGCCGTGCGCGGGTGGAAGCCCGGGACTTTAGTCCGTGCGAAGCGCGATCTGCAATCTTCAAGTCACATTGGGATTTGGTTGTTCTCTTACTCGCCCAGCCTCTTCGGGGCGGCTTTTGTAGCCCTGGCTTGCCCCGAGCGCCCAGCGAGGGGCGGCCCGCCGGCTCTTTTGGTTTTCATTTTGGTTTGCTGCGCGTTCGGGCAGGGTACCACTAGTACTGGGTCTTGAAATTCGCCCGCTTCTGTGATATAAGACCTTATCCTTGACAATTAGGATAATTAGTTGTGTGCGAAGTCGGCACTCTCGGTGAAACCGGGGTGCGCGCACGCGGCGCTAGACGTGTGTCCGCTGCCAGGACACACGCAGGGGTGGGTCTCAGGCCCGCCCTTCGATCTATGCGAGAGGAGGAATGTGCGTGATGAGAAGACAGAACTTACTCGAACGCGCTTCGCTTCCGAATCGCCTCCTAATCTGCCCGGAAAATATTAGAAATACCTCTAACTCATAGAAAACAAACGATGCCGACCACTTCTAATCTGCCCGCCTCCCGGGCGGCAATTTTCGCCTCCCCGGTTCCAGCCACTCGCTTGCTCCGACGGAAACCGGGGGCCTCACCCCGCGCCCCTCGCCCTCGCATTTCAATCGGAGCGCATGATACGAGTCGCGGGCCACGGATCGCGAGTTTCTAATATACAGTTCCGCGATTAGAAATCGCCGTAACTTGTTGAAACGAAAGGACAGGAGGTACTTCTAATATACAGTTGCGGGACAATCCCGGATTGTCCGTCGGTGCAATTCGCCAGCGGCGCCGTTTTCCGCTAAGCTGGTGCCGGGTGAGTCGCTCTCGGGTCCCGCTAGAAGCCCAGACATGGAAGAGCGCCTTCAAAAAATCATAGCGCGCGCCGGAATCGCGTCCCGCCGCCGCGCCGAGGAGCTGATCGCCTCCGGCCTCGTCACCGTCAACGGCCAAACCGTCACGGAACTCGGCACCAAGGCGGACGCCTCGCGCGACCACATCAAAGTCGCCGGCAAGCTTATCCGCCAGGACGAGGACCGCGTCTACCTCGTGCTCAATAAACCGCCCGAGGTCGTTTCCACGCTGAGCGATCCCGAAGGACGCCGCTCGCTCCGCGATTTTCTCGGCGGCGTTTCCGAGCGCGTCTTTCCCGTCGGCCGGCTCGAGTATCACTCGTACGGCCTCGTCTTCCTCACGAACGACGGCGACCTCGCGAACCATATCCTGCAGTCGCATCGTTTGCCGCAGGCGTATCACGTGAAGCTCAAGTCGCTGCTCACGTTCGATGAAATCGAAAGGCTTTCGCGCGCCACGGGCGCGCACATATCGCGGCGCGGCGGCCAGAACGCTCCGTGGTATGAAGTCACTCTGGCGGAAGCGAGCCGCGACGCGCTTCGCAACCGGCTTTTTCAGTCGGGCAATCCCGTCGAAAAAATGAAGCGGATCCGTCTGGCGAACCTCGAACTCGGCTCGCTCGCGCCGGGGAAATATCGCGCGCTTTCCGCAGGCGAGGTTGCGGCGTTGCGTCGCGCCGTAACCGACAGCGCCAAGGGCAAGAATCTATCGCGCGGTGCGAAGGCATTGAGCCGGCCCAAGCGTCCCAGGCGAGGAGCGAAGGGCCAGTCCCGATGACGAAGCCCATCCACGAATATGTTCCCGACTACATACGCGCAATCGCACCCTACGTTCCCGGAAGGCCCATCGAGGAGGTCGAGCGCGAATTGAATATCCAGGCCATCAAGCTCGCGTCCAACGAGAATCCGCTCGGCCCTTCGCCGCTCGCCGTCGAGGCCGGCCGCAAGGCCCTGGCCGCGTCGAACCGTTATCCGGACGGCAGCGGCTTCTATCTCCGTCAGGCGCTCGCGGCGAAACACGACATCCCGACGGAGCAGATTATTCTCGGCGCCGGGTCGACCGAGCTGATCGACCTCTCCGCGCGCCTCATGCTTCGTCCGGGCGGCGCGGGAGTAACGTCCGAGGGCTCCTTCCCGCTCTACTACATCGCGATTCGTGCCGCGGGCGCGCGGCTCATCGAGACTCCGCTGCGCGAATATCGGTTCGATCTCGACGCCATCGCGCGAAGTCTCTCGCCTGAAACGAAAATCGTCTTTCTCGCGAATCCGAATAATCCCACCGGCACGATGTTCACCGCCGATGAATTCGATCAATTCCTGGCGCGCGTGCCGTCGCACGTTCTGGTTGTGCTCGACGAGGCCTACTGCGATTACATCGAGCGCGCGGACTATACGCGCTCAGTCGATCGGGTGCGGCGCGGCGCGAACTTGATCGTTCTGCGCACCTTCTCAAAGGTGTACGGCCTCGCGGGCTTGCGCATCGGCTACGGCCTAGGCCCTGCCGGCTTGCTCGACGAAATGAACAAGATTCGCGGCCCGTTCAATACGTCCGGCGTCGCGCAGGCCGCCGCGCTTGCTGCGCTCGATGACCGCGCGCACGTTCGCCGCTCGATCGAATCGAACAACGCGGGCCTCGCGCAATTGACGGCCGGACTTCACGCCCTCGGAGTCCGCTGCGTTCCGTCGGTTGCCAATTTCATTCTTGCAGAATTCGGGTATGATACCGAACCGCTCAGCGAGGAACTGACTCGGCGCGGTGTGATTGTCCGGCCGATGCGCTGGATGGGTTTTCCGCACGCCATCCGCATTTCGGTCGGCACCCAGGCTGAAAACCAGAAATTCCTCGGCGCACTCGCGGATCTGCACGTTTCGTTCGCGGGGCGCAAAACCGAAACGCGTACGAAAGGGTAGGCAGAAACGCAGATGGAGAATTCACCCGAAGGCCCGAATCCGGGCGGTCATTCATCGCCTCTCGCAGGCGATCCCGTCACGCAAATCTTGAAAGACAGCCGCACCATTGCCGTCGTCGGCCTGTCGAGCCGTCACTTCCGCCCGAGCCACGGAGTGTCGGAATATCTTCAGTCCGCCGGCTATCGCGTGATCCCCGTGAATCCGAACGAAGCGAACGTTCTTGGCGAGAAGAGCTACGCGCGCCTGGAAGACGTTCCGGAACGCGTGGACATTGTGAATATCTTTCGGCGCCCGGAGTTCGTTCCCGGAATCGTTGATTCCGCGATCAAAATCGGAGCGCGCGGCGTGTGGATGCAGGAGGGCGTGATTCATTCCGAGGCGGCCGAGCACGCACGTCGCGCCGGGCTGTTCGTCATCATGGACGCGTGCATCCTCAAAGAGCACATCAAGCGGTTCCGCCTCTCGGCGGATTGAAGCGCAGAGCGCGTCAGCGCAGCGGATAAATCTTCAGGACGCCTTTTCCGGGGTCGGCCACAATCACCGCGCTTCCGTCCGGGACGATTTCAAAATTATGAAATTCCAAATCGTGCAGGATTGGCACCCAGCTGTTGTCGTACAGCCCGATCCAGACGAGGTCGCCCGACTTTTCTGGGAGGCCACGCTTCAGGAGGATTCGACGGTCGTCCGCGCTGAACTCGAATTTGCCCGGTCCCGTGCGCACGTGAATCGGAGTCATCGGATTCGCCACGTCGCGAACTTCAATCGTGTCGGCATCGGAGAAAAATCCAACCTTCTTGCCCGAGGGCGACACCGTAAGCCCGCCTTCGAAGTTCGCGAGCCGCGCAACTTCCCGCACCGTCTCGTGAACCAGGTCGAGCTGCACGAGCGCGGTCTTGCCCGAAAGGCTCAGATTCCGCCCCACGGCAAACGCCTGGTCGCGCGCCGTGTCCCACACGACGGAATCGAACGAGTGCCCTTCGAACAGCGTACTCGTCTGGCCGTCGGACGGCCTGACGCGCGCGATCTGGAACGGCCCGGCGCCAGTCAGGTAGACCGCCGTTTGCCCGTCCGAAAGCCACGCGGGGTTCGACGCATTCTCGACGAAGCGGTCTTTCGATCCTGCGACGCGAATCTCGTGGCCGTCGTCGTCAAACAACGCGATCACCTTCGTGCCGCCGGGAGGCAGCGAGAGTTTCCGGCCTACGTTGTCGTCATCCTCGTCGTCCGTGTCTTTCTCGGTGCCGGGCGCGGCAATCGTCAGCATGGTGGCGGCGATGCGGCGTCCGTCCGGCGACCAGGTCAACCCGTTGACGACATAGCTCGAAGGCGGAGGCACCGGCATGAATTTGTCGGGCTCGACGATCGTCTTTTCGTGGCCGCCCAGATCCGCAGTCCAGATCGTGTCGCGTTCGATCATCACTTTCTTCACGCGCTTCAGGTGCGGGACGGAATAGACGATCCGGTTGTTACGGGAGACGGCAAACGTGCTCGAGTCGGCCACGATGACGGTGGAGGGACGGTCCTGCGCCGGAAGCCGTCGCGCCGGCGCGACCAACAAGGCCGTCGCGATAGCGACAGCGGTGAGGGGTAAGCGCCGCCGTCGTCCGTTTGTGAGCCGAAGTTTCAAATGCAAGAAATCCTTTCGAGCGGCATGCGATTGCGCGAACTCAAGCCTTCTTCTGAATCTTCCGGATTTCCTCGAGCCGCTGCCGGATTCGCGCCTCGAAGCCCTGATCGGTCGGCCTGTAGTAGCTTCGGCCGAGCAAACTTTCGGGCAAGCACGTCATGTCCGTCAGCTTGTCTTCCGTGTTGTGCGCGTATTGGTAGCCCTTGCCGTAGCCGATGTGCTTCATCAGTCCCGTCACCGCATTTCTTAGATGCAGCGGAACCGGCTCCGCGATGGTCTGCTGCAAATCTTCCTGGACGTCGCCGTACGCCGTGTACAGGGCGTTCGACTTCGGCGCAAGCGCCAGGTACACGGCCGCCTGCGCCAGCGCGAGGTAGCCTTCCGGTGGCCCGATGAAATCAAACGCTTCCTTCGCGGCAATCGTGACGGCGAGCGCGCCGGGCTCGGCGAGACCGATGTCTTCGCTCGCCATCCGCACCATGCGGCGCGCGATGTACAGCGGGTCTTCGCCCGATTCGAGCATTCGCGCCAGCCAGTACAGCGCCGCATCCGCGTCGGAATTGCGGACCGACTTGTGCAGCGCGGAGATGAGGTTGTAATGCTCCTCGCCGGACTTGTCGTACGGCAGTAGCTTCTTCTGCAGCACATCTTCGAGCCGCGCCTGCGATACCACGCGCCGCCCGCCGGCATCCGGCTCGGTGCCAAGCGCGAGTGCCTCGATGGTGTTGTATGCCGCGCGCGCATCGCCATTCGCCACGATGGCGATGCGGTTCAGGATTTCGGCGCTCACCTCGACGTGTTCCTTGCCGAGGCCGAGTTCGGAATCCGCGAGCGCGCGTTCGAGGAGCGCCACGACCTGTTCCTGCGTCAGCGCCTTCAGCACGTAGACCTTCATGCGCGAAAGCAGCGGCGCGATCACTTCGAACGAAGGGTTTTCGGTGGTGGCGCCGATGAGCAGGATGTTGCCTCCTTCCACGTGCGGCAGGAACGCATCCTGCTGCGCGCGATTGAAACGGTGCACTTCGTCGACGAACACGATGGTGCGCATGCCGTACCGGCGCGCGCCTTCGGCCTTCGCCATCACATCCTTGATTTCCTTGATGCCGGAGAGGACGGCGCTGAAGGGAATGAATTCCGAGCGCGTGCGCTTCGCGATGATGCGGGCGAGCGTGGTCTTTCCGCATCCCGGCGGTCCCCAGAGGAGCATCGAGCCCAATTCGTCGCGTTCAATCTGCGTACGCAGGGGCTTGCCCGGCGCGAGCAGTTCTTCCTGGCCGAGAAATTCGTCGAGCGTCTGCGGGCGCATGCGATCAGCCAGCGGGCGGCCCGCCTGCGGCTGTTCGCCGGGTTCGATTGTCTTGAAGAGTCCCACGCGCTGTTTCATCTCCTCTGTCGCGCGGCTTCGTACAACACAACGGATGCAGCCACGGCGGCGTTCAGCGACTCGACGGTCTCGTTCATCGGCACGGAGATTCGCGCATCGGCCGCCGCCTCCACTTCCGGCGGCAAGCCGTGCCCTTCGCTACCAATGAAAATGGCGCAGCGCTCGCGCAAGTCGGTGCTCATCCCGTGGACCTCTTGGCCTGAAGTCCAGGAGCTTGCGGAATACAGCCGCACCTGCGCCACACGCAACTGCGCCAGAACCACCGGCGCGGCCATGCCCCTCAATACCGGCAGACGCAATGCAGAACCGGCCGACGCCCGCACAGATTTCGGCGACCACGGATCGGCCGTGCCGCGTGTCGCGATTGCTCCCGTCGCGCCAAACGCCTCCGCCGACCGAAGGATCGTTCCGACGTTTCCGGGATCCTGGACTCCCGCAAGCACGACAACCAGAGGTGCATCTCCACGCAGGGCGCCGTCGCGCGTCGGCGCGCCGCGCAGCACATCTTCGAACGTCCACTCGGGCTGGCGGAAGAGCGCCGCCACGCCTTGTGGCGTTTCCGTTCCCGCGACGCCGGCAAAAAGCCTGTCGGTGGTTCTGAAGATGCGCGATCGCGGAATCCCGACTTCGGTTTCCGCGGCCGCGCGAAGAATCTCTTCGAGGTGGCGCTCGCCTGCTTCGCTGACGAGCAGAGCCTGCGCTTCAAGGCTGTCGCGAACGGCTTCCTCGACCAGCTTCGGCCCCTCGATAGCAATCGGCTCGCCCGGGCCCGGACCGCTGCCACGCAGCGCGGCACGAAACGTCTTGAGCCACTTGTTGTCGCGACTGCGAATCAGGTCCGTGGACGCGATTTCGCGCTGTCGCGCGACGGTGGGCTCGGTTGTCTTGCCGGGCGGTTGGAGCCCATCGGCAGCGCGGAACGGCTGGCTCATGTCGAGAAGCCTAGCATCCACATTCTCCGGCGTAAACTGGGGCCGCACACTCGGTGGGCCGAAGCGGGGCACCACCGTGCAGCCCCTATCCCTCCATCTTGCTATAACTTTGATGGTTGTGGTACTTTGCCGCATGACTACGGCGCAGCCCGCCGCGAGCGAACCTTTGCCCGTCGAAGTCCTCAGAGTGTCTGCCGACGCGCCCGAGCGTCACGTGATCGACTACGCCGCGAACTTCATCAAGCGCGGGCGTGTGGTTGGCATTCCCACCGACACTTTCTACGGCCTTTCGGCCGATCCGTTCAACCTGGCGGCGGTGGAGCGCGTGTTCCAGATCAAGGGACGCCCGGAGACGAGGGCGCTTCCAATCCTCGTGAACTCGATCGAGCAGGCCGTTACGCTGATTCGGGACGTGCCCGACGCTTTCCTGCTTCTCGCACACAAGTTCTGGCCCGGCGCTCTGACGCTTGTGGTGGAGGCGACGCACCGCTTGCCGCTGAAGGTCACCGGCAACAGCGGACGCGTGGCATTGCGCTGGGCGGATTCCCGCATCGCCACGGCGTTGATCGAGGCAGCGGGCGGTCCGGTGACGGGGACGAGCGCGAACCTTTCAGGCTTTCCGTCGTGCACGAACGCGCAGGAGCTGGTCAAACAATTGGGGAACCGCTTGCCGCTGGTTCTGGATTCCGGCGACACGGGCGCGGTCATGGGTTCGACCATTGTGCGGATTGATGGCGATCAGTGGACGATCGCGCGCGAAGGCGTCCTGCCGGAATCCGAAATTCAGAAGGCCTTCCGACTGTAAACCGCGAAGTGCGCCCGGCGGGCGTTGCAACCTGCGCGCCCGACGTCACTATTCCCGCATCATCGGGAGTTCTAGGCAGGCGAGAGAGTGGGCTGCTTCGCGTCCTTCAAGACGAGTTTGTTCGCGTAGAGATGGCGGTCGGCCTCTTCGATGATTTCCGCAGCGGTTTCGCCCACGACGTATTCGTGCCATCCCAGAGCGAATCCGACCGTGACCTTCTCCCCGTTCACGTCCAACTCAAAGGGTTGCAGTCTCACGAGAACGTTCTGAAGCTGGCTGAGGTTGCATTCGACCAGGAGCAGCATGAACTCGTCGCCTCCCCAGCGGACGGCGAGGTCCGAGCCCCGAATCGAGCGGTTCAAGAGCTGCGCCGTTTCCTTGAGTGCGAGGTCACCAAAGGGATGGCCATAGCGATCGTTGATTTGCTTGAAGCCGTTGAGGTCGATCAAGACCACGGTCAACGGATGGCCTTTCCTCTCCGATCTCGCAATCTCCGCATCGAGCCGCTTTTCGGCGAAGCGGCGGTTGTAGAGTCCGGTGAGCGGGTCGAACATGGCGAGCCTTCGGAAGATCTCCGCCTGGATCTGCTTCTCGCTGAGTTCGTTCCGAAGGCGCCGCAAGAGGAAGTGCTGGTACGCCATGTGGATCGTGAAGAGAATCACAAGGACGACCAAGATGCGGACGGAGAGGCTCAGATCAAAGCCCCAGAAGGTTCTGGTCCCATGCAAGAGGACGGAGGCGGAGAGAGAGACGACGGCCGCCGTGAGGCCGAGAATCAGGATGAGGGCATTGCCCCAAACCCAGAGGTCGCGACGTTCGACGCGCCGTTGGCGCGCGCGAATCTCGTCAAGCCCGAAATCGGCGTGGACGGAGTCAACCTTTGAAGAGGACCGTTCCATAGCACCTGCTTGAACGAGATGTGGAGAACCCGAGATCGTTGAAATCAGCTAACCTCCGCCGGAACCACGGCAACGTTGTTGCGCCCGACGCGCTTTGCGGAATACAGGGCCGTGTCGGCCTGAGCCAGCAGATGATCGAAGCTCGACGCATCCATACAGCGGCGAGTCGCGATGCCAAAGCTCGCAGTCACGCGAACCTCGCTTCCTCCGAAAACAAAGGTCTGCGATTCGATCACCTCGCGGAGACGCTCGACGGCGATGCGCACGCCCTTCTCGTCGACGAAGGTAACGATCCACACGAACTCGTCGCCTCCCAGGCGACCGCAGATGTCGCACTGTCGCGTGTTCGTCCGGAGCATGTCGGCAAACTTCTTCAGGACCTGGTCGCCGGCTTCATGTCCGTGCGCGTCATTGATGGATTTGAAGCGGTCGAGGTCCGCCATTACGATCCAAAAGGAGAAATCGTGCCGGATGGCGCCGCGAAGCTGCCGGTTGGCCCACTGCTCGATCGCGCGGCGGTTGGGCAAGCCGGTCAGTTCGTCCGTGAGCGCCAACTGCTCGAGAAAGCGATTCTTCTCCTCAATTTCCCGATGCAGCGCGACGATTCTTCGGCCGACTTCGACGCGCGCGAGCAACTCCTCAGCGTGGAACGGCTTCGTCAGATAGTCGTCGGCGCCGGACTGAAAACCCTTGACGACCTTTGACTTTTCCGAGACGCCGCTCAGAAGAATAATGTATGTCGGAATGTCGTGGAATTCAGCGCGGAGACGTTCGCACAGTTCCGTGCCGCTCAGATCGGGCATCAGCCAATCCGTGATCACCAGGCCGGGGCGATGCTTGGCAAAGAGTTCGAGGGCCTCCTGGCCGGTCTTCGCCTGCAGAACCACGTACGTTTCCTGCGGCAGGGTGATCTCGACGAGTTTCCGCGCGACGGGAGAATCGTCGACCACCAACACATGGATCGGCTTCGGCTTGTGCTGTTCGGCCATCGTCTCGAGAGGGCATGCGGCCGGACGGAACGCTTCCGCGGCCGCTCGTGATTCTAGCGTTACATACCGGCGAGCACGGCCCGAAGCCAAGGATTCGCGAGTGTGCCTAAAGAATTAGTTTTCGGATTCGCATGCGGCTTTTGCGTCGCAGCTCATGTGGGAAGGAGGCTGGGGGCTCTTGCAGCTATGTCGGCATCTTCAGGAAAAAGTAGACCGCGAGGAAACCGAAGATGGCATCGGGAGCCCATCCGGCGAGAAGCGGCGGGAGAAGGCCGACGGTTCCCATCGATTCCAAGAGGGCCGCGATCGCGCGATAGAAAATCCCGATGCCGACGGCGAGCGCAAGCCCGCCGATGGCGCCGCGCGTCCCGACGAGGAACGCGAACGGTGCACCAAGGCAAACCACGATCGCGGCGATCAACGGAAATGCGAGCTTTTCGTGCCATTGCACGCTGAGCCGGGCCGTGTCAAATCCTGCCTGCCGCAGGCTCCGGATGTACTCGCCCAGTTCGCGCCAATCCATCTGGTCTGATTGGCGAACCTCGCGGCTGAAGTAGGTGGGCGGTTCGGACAGCTCGGCGAGAGAAATGGCCTGGAACGGCGTGTACTTCGTGACGCGGCCCTCGCCGAAATCCCGCACCCAGCCCCCGGTGAGAATCCAGGCGCTTTCCGTCGGCTCCCAGATCGCGCGCGAGGCGAATACGCGGCGGCGCACTTCGAAGGTCTGCGGATCGAGTTCAAAGACGTTCAGGCCGCCGAAAATCTGGCGGACCGGATCGAAGAACTCATAGTTGTAGACCTTGTCGTGCTCGCCGAAGATCCAGAGGTGTGTGGGTTGGAAGTAGGTCTGCGCCGGACGTCCTTTGATCTGCGCGCGCAGGGCGTCCTGGCGCTGGTTCGCGTAGGGCAGGAACGTCTCGCTCATCAAAAACATCCCTACGGCGATTAGGCAGCCGGCGAGCGCGAGGGGAAGAATCAAGCGATACAAACTGATGCCGCTGGCTTTGAAGGCGATGACTTCGTTGTTCTTGGCCAGCACCGCCAGAGTCACGAGCGTAGCGACCAGCGTTGCGAGCGGAGCCAGCAGGTAGACCATGTAAGGAATGAGGAAGCGGAAGTAGTTCAGGACGACGTCTGGAGAGATGTGGTTCTTCGAAATGTCGCCCAGCAGGTCGAACAGAGTAAAGGCGTCGAAAATTAGGACGAACCCGGCCAGAAGCACGAAAAAGTAATAAAAGAAGCGCTGCAGGAGATAGACATCGAAGAGCATGGGGAAGCCGAGGGTTCGCTTCGCCAGAGCCGTGCGAATCGCCGCGACCGACTGCACTGCGGTGATGGTTCCGTTCGCGGGCGCGGCACCTGAAACCGGACCGTTCGACACGGAAACGGAAGCCGTGCTCGGCTCGCGGCGCAACGATTCGCGCGAGCGGCGTCGCAGGGATTCGAACCACGCCAGGATGCGGCTGGGGCGGCGAATGTTCTCGATCCGACGAAGAAACGCGAAGCCGACGACGGCTGCGACGATGTTGGCCGCCCATATCCCTGCCCAGGGCGAGATCGAGCCCTGGCGCGCCATGTGGTCGCCCGTGACGAAGATGAAGTAGTAGCCTCCGATCAAAACGAGCGTGAGGATCATGCCGGCGGCGCGTCCGCCTCGGCGCGGACGAACGCCGATCGGAACGCCCAGCAGCGCGAATACAAGACACGCGGCGGGGAACGCGAGGCGGCGCTGAATTTCGATGTGCGCTTCGCGCCAAGCCGTACCGCGAGCCCCGAGAAGCGAGGGCAGGTACTGCTCGGCGTCCGTCACCGACAGGCTGGTGCTTGAGGAAGCGCGACCGGCGATCGGAATGTCCGTTTCTCCGAACGTGGTGACGCTATAGCGATCGGGCTGGCGGGAGTCATACTCATGCGTGCTTCCGGAGCCAAGATGAATTTCTACCTGATTCTTGCCCGCACCGCTGACGACCAGGGCTTCCTTCGCGGTGGTGATTGTGGAGGTCTGCGAGCCGCCGGACGACGCGAGGAAAACATCGCGCCAGTGCGTCGCCGCGGCGGTGACGTCTTGCACGTATAATACGAACCGCGGGAAGCGCTCGTCGAAGACCCTGGGCTGAACGGCAAAGGGAGCCTGTGAAGATAGGATCCGTTCCTCGAGGCGGCGGAGGGTTCGCAGCGAGAGTGGGCTCAGCCAGAAGGTGATGAGGAGGGTCGTCAACGAGCAGCCGAGGGCGACGAAGCCGATGGGAACGAGCAGGCGGCGAAGGCTGATTCCCGAGGCGTGCAGCGCGACGATTTCGCTGTCGGCCGAGAATCGGCCGAGCCCGATCAGGACGCCGACCAGGACGGCCATGGGGACTGCGAATACCAGAACGGGCGGCAGCAGGCACAGGAAGAGAAGCGCCACCGTGCCCATGCCTCCCGAATGGCGCACGACGAGGTCCATCAGGCGCACGAGCTGCGGAATGAAGAAGACAAACGTGAAAACAGCCAGCCCCAGGGCGGCGTGGGAAACAACTTCGCGGCCGATGTATCGGTCGAGCAGGCGCATCATCGCGAGAGGCCATCTTAGCATGGCGGTCCGGGCGCGGCAGATCGCGCGTTCCTCCGGCGTGCCAATTCCAAGCGACGAGGGCGAGAGCCGTTGAGCCGCGTGAATCTCGTCATCCTCTGGCACATGCACCAGCCGCAGTACCGCGATCCCTCGACAGGGGAATACCTGCTGCCGTGGACGCGGCTGCACGCCTTGAAGGATTACTGGGGGATGGTGCGCGTGATCGAGGAGTTTCCGGGCGTACACGCGACCTTCAACTTCGTCCCGCTGCTGGCGGAACAAATCGCGGAATACGCGAGCGGCGATTTCAAGGAGCTTTGGTTCGACATTGCTTTCGCCCCGGCTGCAAAGCTGAAGCCCGAGCAGAAGCGCGAAACGCTCGAGCGCGCGTTTCAGGTGAACGAAAATTTCCTGAAACGCTGGCCACGATACGGCGAGTTACGCGCGCGGACGATCTCCGGAGGCACCGAGAGCTGCATCGCCCATTTCAGCGCGCAGGAGTGGCGCGATTTGCAGGTTCTCTCGCAGCTTGCTTGGATGGATGAGGAATATCTCGCGAAGGATCCGGTCGTGGCGGGGCTCTCAGCGAGAGGCAAGGACTTCACGGAGGAGGACAAAGTCAAGCTGCGGGAAAAACAACACGAGCTGCTGAACGCAGTCCTGCCCGAGTACCGGCTCGCCGCGGAGCGGGGCCAGATCGAGATTTCAACGACGCCTTTCTATCACCCGATCCTGCCGCTGCTCTGCGACACGGACGTCGCCTGTGTCGCAAACCCGCATACGCCCGTGCCGCATCGTGCGTTCCGGTATCCGCAGGACGCGCGAGAGCAACTCGTCCGGGCGCGCGCGTTTCACGAACGCGTTTTCGGGCGCTCGCCGGCGGGTCTGTGGCCGTCGGAAGGCTCGGTTTCCGACCAGGCGATCGAAATTGCGATGGAGCTGGGGTTCAAGTGGTTCGCGACGGACGAAGGTGTGCTGGGAAGAACTCGAAATGTCGGATTCTGGCGCGATGTCGGCGGATATCCGGAAAATGGTCCGGACCTGTACACGCCCTGGCGGCTCCAACGCGGCGCGAGAGAGATGACAGGGTTTTTCCGCGATCACTACCTTTCGGACCTGGTTGGTTTTGTCTACAGCCGGATGGACGCGGCGGCAGCGGCCGAGGACCTGCACCGTCGCATTCGCGCCATTGGAGATCGCGAGCCGCCGGGACGCACGGCCACAGTCAGCTTGATTTTGGACGGGGAAAACGCCTGGGAGTATTACCCAGGCAACGGCCGCGAGTTCCTCCGGCGGTTCTATGGCCGAATCGAGAAGGATCCGGAGATTCGCGCCCTAACGGCAAGCGAGGCGATGAACACGGGGCTCGACACGCCGGTGCTCTCGGGAATCTTCCCCGCGTCGTGGATCAACGCAAACTTCGACGTGTGGATCGGGGACGCCGAGGACGTGCGGGCATGGGATCTGCTTCGCGACGCACGTGAGGCCTACGAGCAAGCCGCACCTCGGTCGAAGTCTGCCGACTGGGTTGCGCGGTGCAAGCGCGCCTACGAATCGGTACTGGCCGCGGAGGGAAGCGATTGGACGTGGTGGTACGGGCCGGAGCACGCGTCGTCGAACGACGAGGAATTCGACGTCCTGTTTCGCAAGCACCTCACGGAGATTTACGCAGCGCTCGGCGAGCAGGCTCCGGACATTCTGGCGCACCCGATCAAGCATCCGCCCGAGCGTGGCCGGCGCGAACCGCCCGCCGCTTTTCTGGACGTGAAGGTGGACGGGCGCGAGAGCAACTACTTCGAATGGCTCGGAGCCGGCTTCTATGCGGCCGAGCGACACAGCTCGGCCATGCACGGCCGCGTCTTCGTGTTCGGCGACTTCTTTTACGGATTCGGGCCGAAGAATTTGTTTCTGCGAATTGACCCTGTTCGGGAAACGATCGCGCAGATGCCGGATTTTCAGCTGCGCCTGACGCTATGGGACTCGCGCGAGACGCGAATTACGTTGCGCGTCGAGCAGACCAAGCTCTCCGGCTGTGTTCTCGAGCAAGGCGGTGTCTGTCTTCTGCATCCCGAAGCGCTCGTCCAGGCGGCGTACGGGAGAATCATGGAACTGAGTCTGGCGCGCGAGCTGTTCGATCTACGCGGGCGCCGGGAGTTGCTGCTGAGCGTCGGACTGTGGGAGGCGGGCTTGCCGGTGGACGTCCTCCCGACCGAGGGCGTGCTGGGAATCGCGCTGGGCGAAGACAATTTTGCGTGGAAGCCAGAAAACGAATCGTAGCGAGTATTGACATTTGATGCCGCGCGGCGGATAGTCTGCGAGTTCCCTTACCGAGGGAATTCAGTCTCCAAAACTAACGGAAGTTGGCTCGCCGTTTGAGCCGCCCAACCTGATCGCGAGAGTCAAGTCTAGCGCTCGGAGGAGGGCCTAAATGGGTGTGAAGGTGTACTGCGTACGTATCGCCGCGTTCGTTCTGAGCGCGATCCTACTCCTCTTCCTCCAAAGCAAAGTCTGCCGCACCGTCAGTCTGCACGCATTCGCCGCCGCTCGCGAGCCGAGGCAAATCACGGCGCGAACGCCAGCTCGAATGCCCGCGCAGCAGCTCCTTTCTGTCCCGATGTTTTTCGAACCAGCTTCGGCCGGAACGGGGCGGAAACCAATGTTCGTCGGCCGCGGCAGCGGCATGGCGGTGGAACTGACGCGGCAGGGAATCGAAATCGCCGCGAGCGCTGGGCAAACGGCGCGCGACGAGGTTGTCTCACTGCGATTTGAATCCGGCCTCGAGGCCACCGCGGGCCTTGTGTGGCGCGGCGAGGGAAGGCTCGAGGGCGAAAGCAACTACCTCATCGGAAATGATCCGCGCCGATGGCGCACGCACGTCACTCATTTCGCGCGCGCGGTCGCGAGTAGCGGTGGTATGGAACTCGCCGTCTACGGAAACGACAGCGGGCTTGAGTACGATCTGCGGCTTCAACCCGGGGCGGATGTCGCAAGGCTTCGAGTTGCCATGTCAGGCGCGGCGGGCGTTCGCGTCGACAGGAACGGAGACCTGGCGATGCGCGCCGGTGCGGCGCAGTTCCGCATGAAGAAGCCGGTGGTTTACGAGCAGCCGGTCCGGCACGCGCAAAAAGCGAGGCGGCCCAAGGAACTGGCCGCCGAATATGTGGTCGAGCGCGATGGGACGATTGGCCTGCGCGTGGCGCCGCACGATCCGAGCGCAGCTCTCGTGATCGATCCCTCGATTTCCATCGCCTATTCGAGTTTTCTCGGCGGCACGGGAAGTGACGCCGCGAACAGCGTCGCCGTCGACTCCACTGGGAAAATCTACATTGGCGGCACGACCACGTCGCCGGCAACGTTTCCCGAAGCGACGACGGCGCAACTCGGGCCGGGGATCGCGTCCGGCAGCGGCAGCGCGGCAGAATTCTTTGTCGCCGAAATCGATCCGACGAAGAGCGGCGCGAACTCGCTGGTTTATCTCACATTTCTCGGCGGAAGCGGAAATCAGTCGGGCGGATTGATTGCGGCAAACGGCAGCGGCAATGTGGCGATTACCGGGACGACGACTTCGGCGGATTTTCCCGTCACGGATGGTAGCGGCCGAACGACGGGCTCGAACGATACGGCGGTCGCGGAGATCGATCCGACCGGAAGCAAGCTGCTCTATTCCACGCTGTTCGGCGGCAACGGCGCCCAATCGACGCAAGGCGCTGGCGGAATCGCATTTGGCGCGACGGGGAACGTTCTCGTCGCGTCCGACACGAACTCGACGAACCTGCCTGTCACCAGTGGCGCGTACGCCGGAACCTATCAAAGCCTGGTGAGCGACGGATTCCTCGCGGTTTTTGCGACAAGCCCAACTCCGTCGCTGACGTATTGCACTTATTTCGGGCTTGACGGCACCGTTGAAGTCGGCGGCGTCGCGGTGGACGCGTCGAGCCATGCCTACATCGCGGGGAGCTTCACCCCGGAGTCGACCGCCGTTTTTCCGGCCACGAATGCGTTCCAGACGGCTTACGGCGGAGCGTCCGACGCGTTTGTGATGAAGATCTCGCCCGCCGGAGGCGGCACTGGCGATTTGGTCTATGCGACCCTGCTCGGCGGCAGCGGCGCGGACCAGGCGTTCGCGATCACGGTGGATTCAGCGACGCCTCCGAACACCTACGTCACCGGCACAACGAGTTCAGCAAATTTTCCGACGAATGGCGCGGTGACCGCGTACCAGACAAGCTTGCCGTCGAATGCGACACCGCGAACCTCGGACGCTTTTCTGAGCGTGATTGCCCAGAATGCGACGAGCGGCGCGACATTGCTCGCCTATTCGACATATCTCGGCGGGTCGCAAACCGACGCAGGGACGGGCCTCGCTGTGGTTGCGCCGTATGCGGTGTACATTGTCGGTGCGGCGAAGTCGTGGGATTTTCCGTGGCGCGATAATCTTCAGCCGTTCAACGGATATGGCGACGCTTTCGTGGCCAAGCTCGACACGACATCCGCAGGAGCGGCCTCGCTCGTCTACTCGACGCCGCTCGGAGGTACGTCGCCGCCGGGCGTAAAGGCGAACGCGCAGGGAACGGCGATTGCGCTGGGCGCATCCGGCGACGTATGGGCCGTGGGGCAAACAACGTCTGCGGACTTCCCGAGTGCCGGAGGCGCGGGAAATGGGTTTCAGCCGATTTGCGGGAGCTGTCAGCAGACGCCGCCAGCAGCGGATGCGTTCATCGTCGAGATTCAAGAAAGCCCATCGCAACAGCTTCCGAGCCTCTATTTCAGCGCACCCGGCATACCTTTGAATTTCGGGAATCAGTCACTCGGGTCAACCAACGTTGCCCCGCAATTCGCGGCGATAAAGAACGGAGGCGAAGCGCCGCTGAATATCTCCGCCATGGAAATCGGGGGCGCGAACGGCGCCGACTTTTCCCTGAGCGGCGCGAGCGGCTGCGCTCCTGCGACGATTAATCCCGGCGCGATGTGCTCCTTTGAAGTGACCTTTATACCGGGTGTGATCGGACCGGAAGGAGCCTTCGTGCAGGTGACGTCGAACGCGCCGGGAAGCCCGCAGGTGCTGGAGGTCGTCGGTAACAGCGTCGGGCTCGCTGCGCTTCCTGCGAATCTGGATTTCGGCAGCCAGATTGCCGGCACCTCGAGCGATGCAAAAGCCGCGACCCTGACGAACACGTCGAGCCAGCCGCTCCAAATCGACTCGATTCAAGGAGGCGGCGCGAATCTGTCGATGTTTCGCTTCCCGACGGAATCAGGTGCGTGCGTGGCCTCGGGAATGTCTGCGGGCACGAGTTGCCAGGTCTGGGCAGAGTTCGCACCTGCCTCTGCTGGAACGTTCGAGGCGGAAGTGGATGTCAAATATCACGTTCAAGGGCTTTCGGAGCAGGAACTCGTGATTCCTCTCTCGGGCGTGGGGCTGCCGCCCGCACCGGTCGCGTCGATTCAGCCGGCAGCGCTGAGCTTTGGAACCGTTTCCGTCGGCGCGACCGGACCCGTGCAAGTCGTCACGTTGACGAACACCGGCAGTGCCGCGCTGAATCTGACGAGCATCCACATCACCGGAACGAACGCTTCCGATTTCGCCACCGTGACCTCCGGCAGTTCGCCGTGTCCCGTTTCGAGCGGAAGCCTTGCCATCGGCGTGTCGTGCACCGCTGGTGTGCAGTTCGCGCCGCAAACCTCCGGTGCGAAATCTGCGGCGCTGGTTTTCACGGACAATGCTGCGGGAAGCCCGCAGAGTGTTCCGTTGACCGGAATGGCGCAGTCGCCTGCGATTCAAATCGCTCCGACAAGCCTGACGTTCGCCAGCCAGAGCGTAGGAACGAAGAGCGCGGCGCAGCAAATCACGATCACGAATTCAGGCACCAGCACCCTGGCCATGAACGGCATCAGCGTCGCAGGCGCGAATGTGGGGGATTTTATCGAAGCGAACAATTGTCCGCCCAGCTTGGGAGCCGGCGCTGACTGCGTGGCGACGGTGGCCTTTCAGCCGACAGCGCCGGGAACGCGCAGCGCGGCCGTCCGCATTGCGGATGACGCACCCGGCAATCCTCAGTCCGTCTCGCTGACCGGAACCGCGACTCAGGCCGGCGCGTCGCTATCGCCGGCGAGCGTCAACTTCGGCAATCAAGCCGCGGGCACGCCCAGCGCGGCTGTCAGCGTGACCTTGACCAACTCGGGAACCGGCGCGCTGCTGGTCACGAAGCTCTCGTTCACCGGGGCGAACGCCGGAGATTTCACCGAGACCGACAACTGCACTGCCGGCGCGGCGCCAAACGGCGTTCCGGCCGGCGGAACATGCACGGTGCAAGTCACGTTCACGCCCTCGTGCGGAAACACCGCAGCGGCGAGAAGCGCCGCCTTGGCTCTCACGGATAACGCGCCGGGAAGCCCGCAGACGGTCGCGCTCAGCGGGACAGCCACGGGAAGCACCTGTTTTGCAGTGGCGGCCGGGGGTTCAACTTCGGCGACGATTTCGGCGGGGCAGACCGCGACGTATTCGCTTCAGCTCACCGCGGCTAACGGATTTTCCGGCAATGTGACCTTGGCGTGCGCTGGCGCGCCGCAAGCGGCAAACTGCATGGTCAATCCGTCGACCGCGAACGTCGGCGGCAGCACCGTGGCGCCGTTCAGCGTGAACGTGACGACTACCGCGCGAACTACGGTCGTTGGCGGTCCGCCTGAAGGCGCTCCGCTCGTGGCGATGCCTTTCGCCGCTCGGTTCGAAGCCCTCGCCGCGCAATTGCAGACCACACCGCTCGCGCCACTCGTGCTCCTGATGATTTTCTTCGGCCTTCTTGCGGCAGTGCGCGTCCGCCGGGGCGTGGGGGTTTCCCGGGTCGCCTCGAGTGCAGCGCTCTTTTGTTTGCTGGCGTTAAGCCTTTCGGCTTGCGGTGGCGGCAACTATACCGGGGGCGGCGGAGGCGGCGATCCCGGCACTCCAGCGGGGACTTACAAGATTACAGTCACTGCCACGGCAAGCGGCGCCTCTTCGGGGTCGATTACCTTGACGCTGACCGTGCAATAAGGCGGCAGCCGATCAGAAGATTTTCACCGCCAGATCCCGTGGCCGTTGTCCGACGGGGATCATCGTGAGCGGGCTTTGCGGCGGGGAAATCGCGCTGGGCGACGGCGCAGTCCGCGTG
>Ga0335081_10000515_pt1 | contig 65771 bp, 56 predicted proteins | sample Lox_Sample_35_FD_206713 | JGI IMG/M metagenome (GOLD analysis project Ga0335081, IMG submission 206713) | Soil microbial communities from Loxahatchee National Wildlife Refuge, Florida, United States - Lox_Sample_3.5 | ecosystem: Environmental > Terrestrial > Soil > Wetlands | place: USA...
GCAGTTGAATCGGAGCGGCCACCGTTTGGTGAGCGACCCCGCCAAGGGCTGAGGATGAGTTTCGCATAATCAAACCCATCCAAACTCATCCGGTGGCCTTTTGCCTACTGCATAATTCCGGCTAAGGATAGCCGACGCGGACGCCAGTCCGTGTTCGGTTCACCGACTGGTTCGACCGTTCTGATGTTGGCCGTAATCGCCCTCCATGATCCCACGAAAGGATAGATCCTCGTTGAGGTCAGGCCAATGAAGCCCCAAAGGGGAAATCTCGATGCGGTTGAGCTGCTGCTCGGTCCCGTGAGCCAGACGCGGGTTCTGGGCGACCGGGAAACGAATCTCGACGCCACTCTTCATCGTGACGACGATATGTCCCGCTGTATACACTGCCTTCAGAACCGCGTCAGTCAAGGTGCTCATGCCACGCCCTAATAATAAGCTCTCTATGCTCAAGTGCAAGCTCCTCCGCCCGAGCCAATTCGTCGACCTTCAGCCCATGCGATTCCCGCAACTCCACGACCTCTTCCACGTTGAACACCGCCTCGCCGCCACCACGGCGTACATGGACATGGATCGGCCGATGTTCGTTGCTGTAGAAAAAGAACCGATACCCATCCTTTTCAAAGATGCTTGGCATCGGCGCAGAGTTTACCGTCTATCGCCAAAAGGGCAATCCGCCTGAGTCGAACCTCCAAGCTCGGCGACCGCCGCCGGAGTTGGTTAAGTGCGCCTAACAAGACCGCCCAATCCCGTAGCCGCACCCTTCACGGGTGCGTTCTTCCCGCGCAGGCTAAAGCCTGCGGCTACAGTATTGTTGGGCGCTCTAAACCATTTACAGAAACAAGAGATGTGGACCTATGAGACACGGAGGTGGTTAGATTCTTCTTGGATCAACTTAGCCCTGTGTTTCCACTGGGTTCCCAAAGGGTTTTCCAATTTGTCTTCAGTTCAAAGCAGATTCTTGTGTACAATGTGGACTAGGCACATGAAATCTCTATGCCTCCTCGGAAGTTGCTCGCTACTCGCGGCCTCCATGGTGTTCGCGGATTGCGTCATTCTCTATTCAGGTGAGACATTGGAGGGGGTCATTACGGCGGAAGACAAGGACGGTCTTCAGATCGAAGTCGCCAATAAGGCTCGCACAATCTTCAGCACCAGAACTGTCCCGAAATTCGACATTCAGTGGGTCGAACGTGACACCCCTGAGATGAAAGCTGAACAGAGGATGCTAGAAGAATTCGCGGAGGCGCAGAAGTACAAGCTTCAGAATTCCAGTTATCCGCAAGCCTATTACGACAAAATCGTCAACGGCGTCTTTCAGAAGTTTATTGTGGCCTACAAGGGTGCTCCGCTGTCGGAAGTGGTTAGTGGAAGGATGCACGAATGGGAAAACGAGCGTGAGAAGGTGGCTTCAGGGGCGGTGAAGTTAGATAACCGCTGGTATTACGGTGAGGAACAAGCACGACAGCTTCTCGCAGAAGCGACACAAGCAGTAGACTCGAATCGCTACGATCGTGCAATCGATGTCTGCCGTGCTGTAATGCGAATGGGGAAAATCCCTGCTGACAATCTCAAGCAGGCAGCTCAAATGATCACCAATGCATACGGGGACTGGGAAGCCTCGCTCGAGGAGACACGCAAGGAACTGGGGAAAGGGCTCCAATTCCAAAATGACCGTATCTCTGAATTGAATCGTTCCCGCGAGATGCTCTCCCAAGATTTATCACCGAAGCCCCCCGCCTATTTTCCCAGTCCGAGAGACCCAAACGCAGGTCGTTACCCGACCCTTCCACTTCGGCGGGGAACACAGGTAATTGTACAGAACAGCAGACAAGACCCACCTCCTTCTCCGCAAGCTCCGGGAGGTCAATACGGAGAAGCCCTGCGACAGTCATTGGCACAGACCGACGCAGAGATTAGGAGCGCGAAGGCGGAAGTTGCTCAGCTAAACAAAGAAACGGAGGCGACCTCTTCACTTCTCTTGAAGGTTAAATCTGGACGCATGCAAGCCGAGCGTGAACTTCGAACCTTTCTCCGAGCTTTGAAATGATCCGATGCCAGAGATTTATGTAAAGACATGGACGGCGAACCCTGTTTGCGTCGGCGACTCGGTGCAGCTTGTTCGAAACTACCTAAGCCAGCGGGACATTCGTTTATACGACTTGGCGCCGGTGGCACAGGACAATTGCATTGGACCGTTAGAGTGGTGGGTCCCCAATTTTTTGGGCGCCGGTCTGACCAGAAAAAATGTCGCGCAACTACAAGCGGCTTCGAACCCCATCGCCTCCCTTTTGTCGCAGTTACCGAACCATACCAGCCTATACGAGCAGATTGAGGAGCAGGACTGGCACATCATGGCCTGCCTTTTCAACGAATTTCTGCGTATTCCCGGTATCGACGTCGCGAGAACGACGAAGATTCTCCACAAGAAAAGGCCGCGCCTTATTCCGCCGGTCGATACCCAAATGGCAAAGAAACTTGGATACGAGGACACGGGCGAAAGCTTGGTTGCCGTTTTGAAACTCATTCGCCACGATTTGACACGTAACCTTGATTGCCTACGCCAAACATGCGCGCTACTGCCGGAGTTAGAAGGCATCACCATAGTGCGAACCCTTGACATGATTCTTTGGCAATCGAGAAGTCAATGGTGCGGCTGACAGCCGAGAACTTCCTCTTTTATGCTTCTGCCAGCTCAAATCATCCAGAAGAAGCGCGATGGACAGGCGTTGACCGAAGAGGAGATCCGCTTCTTCATCGACGGGTTCACGCGCGGCGAGTTGCCGGAATACCAGATGTCAGCGCTGGCGATGGCCGTTTGTTTTCAGGGAATGAATTTCGACGAGACGATGTGGTTGACTCGCGCGATGGTCGAGAGCGGCCAGGTCGTCCAGTGGCGACCGTCCAGCACTCCAAAACTCCAGCACTCCATCGCACCGTTCTACGCCGACAAACACAGCACGGGCGGGATCGGCGACAAGACCTCGCTCATCATTGCCCCGTTGGTGGCTGCCTGCGGCGTGAGAGTGCCGATGATTTCAGGGCGTGGACTCGGCCCGACGGGCGGCACGCTCGACAAGCTCGAAAGCATCGCCGGTTTTCGCACGAACCTTCCGCTCGACGAATTTCGGCGCGTCACCAACAAGGTCGGCTGTTGCATGATCGGCGCCACGCCGGAAATCGCCCCCGCCGACAAGAAGTTGTACGCGCTACGGGATGTGACGGCCACGGTATCGTGTCTGCCGCTCATCGTGGCCAGCATCATGAGCAAGAAACTGGCGGAGAATGTGGATGGCTTGGTGCTCGATGTGAAATGGGGCAGCGGCGCGTTCATGCGCACGCGCGAGGCATCGCTCGAACTCGCCAAAGCGATGGTCGAAGTCGGCAAACGCTACGGCAAGAAGATGTGCGCGCTGCAAACGGACATGAACCAACCGCTCGGCCAGAAGATCGGCAACGCGCTCGAAGTGCGCGAGTGCATCGAGTTGATGGCCGGCGGTGGCGGTGGCACAGGCGTCCCTGCCTGCGAAGATCTCCTCGAAGTCACGCTTGCCCTCTCCGCGGAGATGTTGTTGATGGCCGGCGCGACGAAAAATGTTGCAGCCGCGCGCGAAATGCTGCAAAAGAAACTCGCCAGCGACGAAGCCCTCGGGAAATTTGCCGAGATGATCGCGGCGCAAGGAGGCGACGCGCGTGTTTGCGAAGATGTGAAGCGATTGCCGATGGCGAAGCACACGCGGCCCATCCCCGCACCGAAGTCGGGTTATGTGCGCTCGATCGAGTGCGACCAGATCGGGTACGCGGTCATCGCCTTGGGCGGCGGACGCAGAGTGGCCAGCGACAAGATCGATTTTGGAGTCGGGTTCGAGCAACCGAAGAAAGTTGGCGACGCGGTGAAATCGGGCGAGCCGTTGATGGTGATGCATTACAACGACGCGGGACAGGCGACCGAAGCCGAGCGGATGGTGCAACAGGCGTATGGCATTTCGACGGAGACCGTGACCGACCGGCCCAAGCTTATTGTCGCGAAGATCGAGTGAGGAATTCGACCAGATGCTGGCAGACGTCAAAGAGACGAAAGAGTTTTTGGAATCAAAGATCGGGAGTCTCAAGCCCGAGGTCGCCCTGGTGATTGGATCGGGCCTCGGCGGGATCACCAAGGAGATTGCCAAACCGGTCACCATCCCGTACGGAGACATCCCTCACTTTCCGAAATCAACGGTCACCGGCCATGCCGGCCAAATGATTTTTGGCGAATTCGCCGGCAAGAAGCTGATGGTGTTGAGCGGACGGTTTCACTACTACGAGGGCCGCAGCCTTGCCGAAATCACCTATCCCGTTCACGTGGTGGACGCTCTGGGGGTGAAGATATTGATCGTCACCAACGCCGCGGGCGGCATCAACCCCCAGTACAAACCCGGCGACCTGATGATCATCGAGGATCACATCAATTTTATGGGGGTCAACCCGCTGCTCGGCAACGCCAATGGAAACGGCGTCAAGTTTATCGACATGACCCAGGCCTACTCGGGGCGGTTACGCGAGAAACTCGACGCGGCGGCGGAGAAACTGCAGATGCCCATCTGGCGGGGTGTTTATCTGGCGACCACGGGGCCGAGCTACGAGACTCCCGCGGAAATCAAGGCGTTTGCCTGGATCGGAGCTGACGCCGTCGGCATGAGCACCGTTCCGGAAGTCATCATGGCCCGCTACCACAACATCGAGGTCGCCGGCCTCTCGTGCATCACCAACCTCGCGGCGGGAATCTCGAGCAAGAAACTCTCGCACGACGAGGTGCTGGAAGTCGGCCGCGCCACGCAGGACAAACTCGGAAAATTGCTCGGCGAATTCTTGGGAATGCTGTGAAACGAAAGCGCGCAAAGCCTGTAGCGGCGGTCTACGACCGCCGTCCGAAACGTATCCTTAAACCTTCGGCGCTCATAGAGCGCCGCTACAACAGCCTCATCGCCGCCGCCAAAGCGGCTCAACGCAATGCCCACGCGCCGTATTCGAAGTTCCGCGTCGGCGCCGCGCTCCTGACCAGGAGCGGCGAGGTGTACACCGGCGTCAACGTCGAAAACGCCAGCTACGGCCTGACGAATTGCGCCGAGCGCGTCGCAGTCGGCAAGGCCGTCAGCGACGGCCACCGCAAATTCCGGGCGCTGGCCGTCGTCGCACCGAGCGCCTCGCTCAGCCCGTGCGGCGCCTGCCGCCAGGTGTTGGCCGAGTTCGGCGAGATGGTCGTCATTTGTGCCGACTCCCGCAACCTGCGCCGCGTGCGCGTTCACCTCCTCTCGGAACTGTTGCCCCACGCCTTCAAGCTGTAACGCGGGACACCCGGCCGGAGGCAAGCGGTAGCAGCACCTGTTAAATAAACTTACGACAGAGATTCTTCGACAAGCTCAGAATGACAGCGCGGAATCGCGGCGGGGATGCCGCTCATGCAGTGGGCAACGGAGCGTAGCGGTTCAACCAGTTTCACTCACGAACTTTGCCAAGAATTTCGTCGAGTCCATCGAGTACGGTTTGCACTTCGTCGTCGCTTAACTTTGCGATCCGCGAACCAAACCGTGCCGAGTCCAGCGTCCTCACCTGGGAGATTTTTACCCAAGACCGTTTGGGCAGTTTTACGGAGCAAATTTCCATCGTGAATGGAAACCCAGCGCGCGGTTCTTGACTGGTCAGCGGAACGGCGATGGGGGTCCCGGAAGCGCGGTTGAATTCATCCACGCTCAGGATCAAGACGGGACGCTGGCCGGCTTGCTCGCGTCCGCGTATCGGGTCAAGATTCGCCCACCAGATTTCGCCCCTCAGTATTCGGGCCACGGCACTCCTCCGTCACCAAACTCAGCCGCCATGGCTCGTTCTTCCTTGGGATTGAGCCTGGCGAGTTCCCGGCGAAACCGTGCGCGCCGTTCATCGCGCGTCAGTTGTTTGATGGCCGCAGCGATCGCGCGGCTGCGATTGGGGAACAGACCGTCACGCACCAGCTTGTCCACTTTGGCCAACAACGGTTCTTCGATGGTGATGGCGATCTTCTCGGTGCTCATGGCATGATAAAATATCATACCGGCTTGCACAGTCAATTCTCGCACGGAGCAAGTGTTCCGAGGATGTCCGCCCCACAACTGCGCCATGAGACCCAAATGGCACGAAAGCGGCTGAACTCTAATGACATACATCGTTGGAATTGGCTACTTGTTTCGGCGGTGACACGATGAAACGACTCTGGATTCCTCAGACTGTCGCGACCTGCATGTTGCTGGGGGCGCTATACCCGGACAGCCCTTATGGATACTACATCCTGCTTCGGTCGGTATGCTGCGGTGCGTTTGCGTTCGTGGCCGTGCGCGCCGCCGCACGTAACCAACAAGGCTGGGTCTGGATTCTCGGCATCACCGCTGCCATCTACAACCCGATATTCCGCGTTCATCTCACGCGGACGACATGGTCCGCAGTCAACATTGTCACCATTGCCGCTCCGTCGTAAGCTCTGCGTGAATGACCGCAAGAGAATTTCAGAAACTGGTGACGCGCGATGAAAGTGATTTTCTCGACCGCTTTCTTGGAATTTTGTCATCCCTCCAGATTGACTACTGCGTGATCGGCGGTCTGGCAGTGAACGCGTATGCCGAGCCGGTCGTGACGCTGGATTGCGCTGTGATCGTCGTGACCTCCCGTCTGCCAGAACTTGAGGAATCGCTTCATCCGATCTGCCAGGTCGAACGATTTCCGCACAGCCTGAACCTCACCGCGCCCCGCTCCGACGTCCGCATCCAAGTCCAGACTGACAACGAGTTGCAGGATTGCCTCGGGCGACGACGCGAGGCAACCGTGCTGGGGCGTAAGCTGTTCGTGGCCGCCCCCGAAGACTTGATCCTGTTGAAGGTCGCTGCCTACCGAGAACCAGAGTGACGGCGGAGCAAGCGGGAGAAAGATCGCGTGGACATTATTCGGCTGGTCGAGACGCTTCCACACTTAAAGGACAAGCTGCCTTTGGAAATCCGAAATGAGTTGAAACTGTGAGCGCGGGTATCGACAGAGACCCTTCGCCCGCCCCGAAAGCTTTCGGGGCAAGCTCAGGGTGACATACCGGCCGGTGGCGGCGGTAACGAGATACACCCCGGCCAGATCGAGCCGGAGGTTTACAGTCGCGGCAAGAACCGCTATAGTCTTCACTGGTTGCAGTTAATACAAAGGACGCACTTATGAGATCCGACACCGTCAAACGCGGCGCCGAGCGCGCCCCGCATCGAAGTTTGCTGCGGGCGACCGGGAGCATCGAGTCCGAAGCCGACTTCGATAAGCCGTTCATCGCCATCTGCAACAGCTACACCGATTGCATCCCCGGCCACGCCCATCTCAACGAGATCGGCCAGCTCGTGAAACGCCTCGTGCGCGAAGCCGGCGGCGTCCCGTTCATCTTCAATACGATCGGCGTCGACGACGGCATCGCCATGGGACACGGCGGGATGAAATACTCGTTGCCGTCGCGCGAACTGATCGCCGACAGCGTCGAAACCATGGTCCGCGCGCATTGTTTCGACGGTATGGTCTGCATTCCGAATTGCGACAAGATCGTGCCCGGCATGTTGATGGCCTCGATGCGGCTGAATATTCCGACCATCTTCGTCAGCGGCGGGCCGATGGCCGCCGGCATCGCCCAACACGCCGCGCAGGGCGAGTTGCCGGAACATTTGCAGGCGGCGGCCAAGAAATCCGATTTGATTTCCGTGTTCAAGGCGGTCGGCGAACTCCAGGCCGGCAAGATCACCGAGGCCGACCTCACCCGTCTCGAACAATCCGCCTGTCCGACGTGCGGTTCGTGCTCGGGCATGTTCACCGCCAATTCGATGAACTGCCTGTGCGAGGCGCTCGGCATGGCCCTGCCCGGCAACGGCACCATCCTCGCCGTGTCGAAGGAACGCGAAGCGCTGTACCGGCGCGCGGCCGAAATGATCGTGAAGCTCGTCGAACAGGACCTCAAACCGCGCGACATCGCCACCTTGGCCGCGTTCGACAATGCGTTGGCGCTCGACGTCGCGATGGGCGGCTCGACGAACACGGTTCTGCACACGCTGGCCGTTGCCCGCGAAGCCGGCATCCCGTACGACATCGCGCGCATCGACGCCATCTCGCGGCGCGTGCCGTGCCTGTGCAAGGTCTCGCCGTCGTCCGATTACCACGTGCAAGACGTGATGCGCGCCGGCGGCATCTACACGATTCTTGGCGAATTGAAACGCCTTGGGGCGCTCGATTTGGAGTGTCGGACGGTGACCGGCAAGACCATGGGCGAGAACATCGACGAATGGGACGTGCGCAGCGAGAAATGTTCATTGGTGGCCCGGGCCGTGCGTATTTCCGGCGCGTCGGCCATTGTGGTGGACCCGGCCGACAAACTGGGACATGCCGCGCGGACCGCGTCCGGCAATCTCGCGCCGAAACCGATGTTGTTCCATGCCGGCGACCCGCGCGCCGTCGTGCTCTGGCGCGACGCAGCGGCGTGGAATGCTGGGGATGTGGACGTGCAGATGGCCATTTACGCGCTCAAGGCGAAGTTGAAACTGCCGGACGGTAAGGTGCTGACCGGTCCCGCGGAGATCCGCCCCGCCATCGAAGAGCAGATGCGCGCCGCGCAAGGTCTCGTGCGGGCCGAGTTGGCGACGTTCCGCAAGGAGCCTGCGCTGTTGTTCTGGCGCTACGCCAAGACCGGAGAGAAAACCCGGTACGGCCTGCTGCGCGTCACGAAATTCAAGGGCGATTTCATTTATCGCGCCGAGTTTATCATCGATCCGAAGAAACTGGCCCGGGCGGAGCCGTCGGGTCTCATGCCACACGACCCGGCCTTCCTGTTCAACGCCCAGGATTGCATCCGACCCGGCACGAATGCGTACACCAAGGACGGCGGCCTGGCGATTCTCTATGGCCAACTCGCCCCGCAAGGCAGCGTCGTGAAAACGGCCGGCATCAGCGACGCGTTCAAGAAGTCCTGCGGCGAGAGTTTCGTCTTCGAAGGCCCGTGCGTCATCTTTGAAAGTCAGGAGGACGCTTGCGCGGGCATCCTCGCCGGCAAGGTCAAGGCGGGCGACGTGGTGATCATCCGCAACGAAGGCCCGCGGGGCGGGCCCGGCATGCAGGAAATGCTGTCGCCAACCAGTTACATTGCCGGCATGGGGCTCGGCGATAAGGTCGCGTTGATCACCGACGGACGATTCAGCGGCGGCACGGCCGGGGCATGCATCGGACACGTCAGCCCGGAAGCCGAGGAAGGGGGTCCCATCGGTCTGTTGCGGGCCGGTGACCGGCTGCGGATTGATTTCCCGAATCGGAAGATCGACATCCTCGTTACCGAGGCCGAGTTGGCCGAACGCAAGAAGACCTGGCAGCCGGTGAAGCGTGAATTGACCGGCTGGCTGGCGCGTTACCAGAGGCTCGTGACCAACGCAAGTTCGGGCGCGGTCCTGGCGTAGCCGCGTCACGGAATCGTCACAGAGTCGTTGCGCGGGCGTCGCGGACATGCCATAACGTGGCGTCATGGCTGAGATCGTACTCATTGTCGACGATGAGCAAGACGTGCTGGATTTGCTCGTCTACAACCTTCAGAAGGCGGGTTACAAGACCGTCACCGCCCGGGACGGTGCCGTGGCGCTGCAGAGAGCGCAGGACGAAGTGCCGTCGTTGATCATTCTCGACCTGATGCTACCGCAGCTGGACGGCACCGAGGTCTGCCGTCAACTGAAAGCCGATTCCAAGACCGCCCATATTCCCATCATCATGCTCACGGCCAAGGCCGAGGAAGTGGACCGGGTCGTCGGCCTGGAGTTGGGCGCCGACGATTATGTGACCAAGCCGTTCAGTCCGCGAGAGATGGTGTTGCGGGTGAAGACGGTGCTGCGCCGCGCCAGCGGCAAGGCCGCTCCCGCCGAGGTGCTCAAGTTTGGCGATCTGACCGTGGACATTGGCAAACACGAGGTCAGCCACAAAGGCAAAGTCATCGAGTTGACGGTTACCGAATTCAAACTGCTCGCCACGCTAATGGAACGGCGAGGCCGCGTTCAATCCCGGGACCGATTGCTCACGGACGTGTGGGGTTACGAGGGCGACGTCGACACGCGCACGGTGGACACGCACATGCGTCGCCTGCGCGAAAAGCTCGGCAAGGCCGCCGACTACGTCGAGACGGTGCGGGGTGTCGGCTATCGGTTCACCGCGCAGCCGTAGGCAATTGGTCTAGCGGATCAACTTCAGGCCGCTGAACACTCCGGCCGCCACGATGGCCGCGCACGGGACTGTCAACACCCACGCCCAGACCACCCGGCGCGCCACACCCCAGCGCACCGCAGAGAGTCGATGTACCGCGCCGACGCCGACAATCGCGCCGGTAATCACGTGGGTCGTGCTCACCGGGATGCCCATGGCCGTGGAGGTGAACAGCGATGTGGCCGCGGCGACCTCGGCGCAGGCACCGTCGTAGGGTCGGAGTTTGGTGATGCGCATGCCCATGGTCTTCACGATGCGCCAACCGCCCGCCATCGTGCCGAGAGCAATCGTCAGGTAACAGACGGTCACGACCCAGAAGGGGAATTCGATCTTGCCCGCGGCAAACGCCGCCTGTTGTCCTCTCCAAATGCTGGCGTACAGCAACGCCGCAATGATGCCCATCGTCTTTTGCGCGTCATTCGTGCCGTGCCCGAGGCTGTACGCGGCGGCTGAGCCGAGCTGAGCGACCCGGAACCAACGGTCGATCTTGATCGGGGAAACCTTGCGGAACACCCACATGACAATGAAGACAAACACGAGACCGAGCACCATGCCTATCAGCGGCGCGATCACGATGAATTCCACGGTGGCGACCACCTTGGCGGTATGCAGCACGCCGTGCCATTGTCCCGCGTGCACGATGGCGGCCCCGCCGAACCCGCCGAGCAACGCGTGCGACGAACTGGACGGCAACCCGGCGTACCAGGTGATGAGGTTCCAGACGATGGCGCCGAGCAGACCCGCCCAAATGACTTCGACGGTGACGTAATCGGCGTAGACCCAGTTGGCGACGGCGTTGGCCACGTGGACGCCGAAGAACCATGCTGCGGCGAAGTTCCACCAGGCCGCCCAGACGACTGCTTGGAATGGTCGGAGGACGCGCGTGCCGACGATCGTGGCAATGGAGTTGGCGGCGTCGTGGAATCCGTTGATGAAATCGAACGCCAGGGCGGTGAAAAAAATCAGGGCAACATACGGGTGCTGGAGGATCTGGGCGATGTCGCGCAGGAAAGCTGACATTTGGGTTTCCGTGGCCGCGCGTGGTCTCAACTCATCTTGACGATGACCCCTTGCAGAACGTTGGCGACGTCCTCCAGGCGGTCGGTGACCTTCTCCATCGTTTCGTAAATGTCCTTCCACTTGATGACTTCGATGGCGTTCTTCTCGGTCGCAAACAATTCCGCCAGCGCCGCGTGGAGAATGTCATCGGCGGCGTTCTCAACCTCATGCACGACGATGCAATCGCGCATGACCTGCTGGTAGCTTTTGGTCGAGCGCATACCGTGGACGGCTTCGGCAAGCTTCTCACAGCCGCGCACGATTTGCTTGGCCAGATTGACAGCGTGCTGCGTGGGCTTCTTGATGCCGAAGAATGCCATGCGATTGGCGGAGGCGTTGGTCAAATCCACCACGTCGTCAATCCGCAGGATCATCACGTGGATGTCCTCGCGATCCAGGGGCGTGATGAACGACTTGTTGAGCTGGTCCATCGTGCGATGAGCCACGTCGTCGCAGGCGTGCTCGACCTCGTTCAACTCGCGCGCAATGGGGTCGGCATTCGCGTAATCTTCCGTCAATTTCAACAGCAGTTTCGCCGCGCGGACGGCTTGCTCGGTGGCCAGATCGAACGACTTAAAGAAATCGTACTCTTGCGGTATCAATTGTTTCAGCATGGGGGCCCTCTCGCAGTCAGTGTGTTACAATTGTGTAACGGAATCCGGCGGGAATGGCAACAAGTTGCTGGAGCGTTTTTTGGGAGGCTGCCGATTTCATTGAATCGGCCGACGCCGTCCGCTATCGTGGGGCGGGAACGTGAACTTGTCACTACCATGGAAATGGTTCTTCGGGTTGGCGGTCCTGCTGGTGGACTTGCTGCTGGTGGTCTACGTCGCCATTCGGATCACGTTGCCGCCCTATCTGGTGCAGCAGATTCGTGGAGACCTGAAGCGCGACGCCATCGTCGTGCGCGACGTCTTTGCGGCCCGGCTCGCGGCGTCGCAACCCAACCTCGCGGACATCAACCACCTCTGCCACGATCTCTCGAAAGAGTCCGGCCTCCGCATCACGGTGATCGCGTCCGACGGGACGGTGATTGGCGAATCCGACAAGCCTGAGAGCGAACTGAAGAATATCGAAAACCACCTGGCCCGACCCGAGGTCCAACAGGCCATTCACGAAGGCGTTGGCAGTACCACGCGCCACAGTCACACCATCGGCGTTGATTTGCTGTACGTAGCGGTGCCGGTTCGCAATGATAAACTCGACGGAATCGTCCGCGTGGCGCTCCCGTTGGTGGAGATCCGGCACACCACCGCCCACGTCCTCCGCACCGTTGCCGTGTCGGGCATCGTGGTTGGACTCGCCGCCATACCCCTTCTGTTTTGGATGTCCCGGCGCGTGACGCGGCCGATTCTGCAGATGCGCGAAGTCGCGGCGCGGGTGGCACGCGGCGATTTTTCACAGAAGGCCCCGACGCGCGTCACCGGTGAACTGAGCGAACTGGCGGCGGCGCTCAACAACATGTCCACCCAGCTCGAAACGCGGCTGCGCGAGCTGGGCGAAGAAAAAGCCGAGTTGAGCGGGATCCTGGCCGGCATGACCGAGGGCGTTCTCGTGGTGGGGACCGACGGGAAGGTTCGGCTGACCAATCGTGCTTTGCAGCGTCAATTCGGAATCAGCTTGGAAGCTTCCGGCAAGACGGTGTTGGAGGCATTTCGCAACGTTTCGCTGCAGGAACTCGTCACGGAAGTCGTCCAAAAAGGCGACGTTTCGGACCGCGAGCTGACGTTTCTGACACCCAACGAGCGCGCTTACGAACTGAGCGCCACGCGCCTGCAAGGCCACGATGGCGCATTCACGGGAGCCGTCATCGTGTTCCACGACATCACGCGGATGCGGCAGTTCGAGAACACCCGCCGCGAGTTCGTGGCCAACGTCAGCCACGAACTGCGCACACCGCTGTCGATCATCAAAGGGTACGTCGAGACGTTGCTCGACAGTCAACCGCCCGACCCGGCCACGGCCAAACAATTCCTCCAGACGATCCAGCGTCACTCCCAACGATTGGAGGCGCTCATCGGCGATCTGCTGAGCATTTCCGCGTTGGAATCACAACAGGCCCGCCTGAACCTCGAACCGATTTCCCTGCGGGCGGCGGCGCAATCGGTCGTGAACGAGCTGGCCCGTCAGGCCCAGAAGAAATCTACCACGGTGTCCCTGGAAATCCCCGAGCAACTCCCTGCCGCGCGGGCCGACGCGCAACGCTTGCACCAGGTGCTGTTCAACCTGCTCGACAATGCCGTCAAATACACCCAGGTCGGTAGTGGCGTCACGATTGCGGCCTACGAGAAGGACGGGGTGATCGAGGCCGCCGTCGGCGACAACGGTCCGGGGATCGCGCCCGAGCATTTGCCGCACATTTTCGAGCGGTTCTACCGCGTCGACAAGGCCCGCAGCCGGGAACTCGGCGGCACCGGCCTCGGCCTTTCCATCGTCAAACATATCGTCCAAGCCCACGGCGGCCGGGTCTGGGCCGAAAGCCAACTCGAGAAAGGCAGCACGTTCTACTTCACGTTGCCGAGAGCGTGAAGCACGCGCGCTGCGGACGGAGGTCAAATAATTGCCGCCGCGGGGAGCCGGTTAACTGCGCCGTTGGCTGTGCACGCGGTAAAGTCGTTCGGTAAACCCGCCTTCCTTCTCGAAGGCGGCAGCCTGCGCCGCCAACTGTCGGTCGAGCAGGCTCACCGCCACCGCGATCAGCACCAGCGCCGCATTCGCAGCGATCTCCGGATATGTGGACGGGGTGGACTGAGTGGACGCAGTGGACTCGCCGGGCTTCGCGTTGCCCTTCCGCCATCCATCCTGTCCACCAAGTCCATGCTGTCCATCTGGTCGACTGCCTTTCCTCTCGTGTATCTCCCGCACCCACTCGGCCACGGCTTCGGCGGTGGCGCAGCGCCGCGCGATCAGTTCCGCCCGACGCACATCTTCGTGTGCCCACAGCGCCAAGCCTCGCTGCCGGAGAAAGTCCTCATAATCCAGCCGCAATTCCTCCAAGCTGGCGCGCGCTACATTCGTCAGCTTGAGTTCGGTTTTCTTCGACGTGCCCGAAGCCTGGCTACCCTCGGCGATGTTCTGCACGCCCGAACGCGCCGCCTGCACCATCTGGTCGCGCGTGCGGCTCTTTCGGTCGATGTACCGCTCGCAGAACCGCACCGTCACATCGTAAACCAACTGCGCCACCTGAAAGCTCTTCAACCGCCGGTAGCCGCCATGCACCGGCAGGAGCGATTCCCGCTCCCGAACCGCCACGCTTGGTTTAGGTGTGCTCTTGTCCATGCCGGTTCCTGTCAAGCCGGTGCAAAGGGTGTCACCGAAACCAACCCGATCTTCCCGCTTCACGATTCCTTATATGTGCGGTCTTTCCGCCCCGTGGTCGTTGCGCACAGGTCCGATCTGTTGACGGGCGTCTCCATCGGTCGAGTTGGCATTGGCCTCCGCCTTTGTACTTGGAGCTTCGACGGACACGGTCGAAGCGGCGATAGTTTAGGCGGAATGGGTTTGGCAGTCAATGCAGCAGAAGTCAGGAGGGGATTAGCGGTGCGGTTCAACACAGGCAGAGTCGCTTCGAGAGCGCTCAGCGCAGGCGCTTGCGCCACCAAGTCCGAGATTGTCGACGGTTGCCGTCCGCCGCTACAGAGCATTCGCGTGGATTCGCGGTGAAATAGCCCTCTCTTTTTGGCGCTTGACATATTCGCACAAGCGAATATGTTGGACGACGGATGAAGACGACACGGGTCCTGTTCCTGTGCACTGGCAACTCGTGCCGCAGTCAGATGGCCGAGGGTTTCCTGCGGGCGGTGGGTGGCGATAAATTCGAAGCGTTCAGCGCCGGGGCGAAGCCAGCGGGATGCGTCCATCCATTCGCGATCCAGGTCATGCGTGAGATCGACATCGACATCTCCAACCACACGTCCAAATCACTCGACGTATTCGACGGGCAGAAGTTCGATTACTTGATCACCGTTTGCGACCACGCCCGCGAAGCGTGCCCCACGTATGCCGGCGCCGCCCGGCGGTTGCACTGGAGTTTCGATGATCCGGCACACGCGTCGGGTAGTGAAGAGGAGAAACTGAAGGTCTTTCGCCGCGTGCGAGATGAAATCCGGGCACGGGTCGAGGAGTTTCTTCGTGGATAAGCCCAACCAGTTGTTCAAGGCGTTTTCGGATGAGACACGGGTGCGGATTCTGAATCTGCTGGCGCAACGCGACCATTGTGTCTGCGAGTTTCAGAGCATCTTACGCGTGCCGCAACCGACGATCTCGCGGCATCTGGCGTACCTGCGCCGCAGCGGGCTGGTCGAGATTGAACGCCACGGCAAGATGATCATGTACTCTCTGGCCGATGCCGGCGACCCGGTGCACGCGGCCCTGTTGAAGTGCGTGCGGGGTTGCTTTCGGGAGTTCGACTTCCTCAAACGCGACATCGAGCGAGGAAAGAAGCGGAAACCGATCATTTGTTGTGACCCATGACGGAACACATTACCCGCAAGCTTTCGTTCCTCGACCGGTACCTGACCCTGTGGATTTTTCTGGCGATGGGGTTGGGCGTGGCCGCTGGCTATTTCGTACCCGGCGTCGAGGGGTTCATCAATAAATTCCAGGTCGGCACGACGAACATCCCGATCGCCGTCGGGTTGATCCTGATGATGTATCCGCCCCTGGCCAAGGTGAAGTATGAAGAGATGGGCGACGTGTTCCGCAATTGGAAAGTGCTCGGCCTCTCGCTCCTGCAGAACTGGGTGATCGGGCCGGTGTTGATGTTCGCGCTGGCCATCATCTTTCTGCACAATTACCCCGAGTACATGGTTGGGCTGATCATGATCGGCTTGGCCCGCTGCATTGCGATGGTGATCGTCTGGAACGAACTGGCCAGGGGGGACACCGAATATTGCGCCGGGCTGGTGGCATTCAACAGCGTGTTTCAGGTGCTGTTCTACAGTCTGTTTGCCTGGATCTTTATCACCAAGCTGCCGCCGTTGTTCGGCTTGCACGGCAACGTGGTGGACGTGAGCATGGCCCAGATTGCGAAAAGCGTGTTTGTGTACCTCGGCATCCCGTTTCTGGCCGGACTGGTGACGCGCTTCACCATGCTCAAGCTGAAAGGCCGGCCGTGGTACGAGCACACGTTCATCCCCCGGATCAGTCCGTTAACGTTGGTGGCGCTGCTGTTCACAATTCTGGTGATGTTCAGCCTCAAAGGTGACCGGATCGTGCGCATCCCGCTGGATGTGCTGCGAATTGCCGTGCCGTTGGTCATCTACTTCGTCGTGATGTTTTTCGTGAGCTTCTGGCTCGGTCGCAAGGTGGGCGCGGATTACTCCAAGACCGCCACCCTATCGTTCACCGCCGCCAGCAACAATTTCGAACTCGCCATTGCCGTGGCGGTCGCCGTGTTCGGCATCAACTCCGGCGCGGCGTTTGCCGCGGTCATCGGCCCGTTGGTGGAAGTGCCGGTATTGATCGGCCTGGTGAATGTGGCATTGTATTTCCAGAAACGATATTTCCCCGACGTTATGCAACCGATCGCCACGCGCGTTCCCGAGGTTCCAAAGGAGACGACCGTATGAGCAAACCGAAGACAGTGAATGATGCGGAGAATGTTCGCGCCAAGGTGCGTGCCGGTTACAGTGAAATAGCCAGGACCAGCGGCTCATGCTGCGGCCCCGGCCGAAAATGCTCGGACGACCTCGTCCAGCAAATCGGCTACGGCGCAGAGGAACTCAGCGTCGTGCCCGAGGGCGCCAACATGGGCTTGTCCTGCGGCAATCCGACCGCGATCGCCTCATTGCAGCCCGGCGAGGTTGTCGTCGATCTCGGCAGTGGCGGCGGGTTCGACGTGTTCGTCGCGGGAAGCAAGGTTGGCCCGACGGGACGCGCCATTGGCGTGGACATGACACCGGAGATGCTCGTCAAAGCACGCCGCAACATCGAGGCCTATCGAAAGCGGACCGGGCTCGACAACGTCGAATTCCGGCTCGGCGAGATCGAACATCTGCCCGTGGCGGATGCCAGTGTGGACGTCGTCATCTCGAACTGCGTCATCAATCTTTCCCCCGACAAACCGCAGGTCTGGCGTGAGATGGCGCGCGTGCTCAAGCCGGGCGGTCGGGTGGCCGTGTCCGACCTCGCGTTGCTGAAGCCGTTGCCGGCGGCGATTCGTGAAATGGTCGAGGCGCTCATCGGGTGCGTGGCTGGCGCGGTGTTGGTCGAGGAAACCGAGCGGATGATGCGCCAGGCGGGATTGACGGACATTCAGCTCGTTTCCAAACCGGATTACGTGCAAGCCAAGGCCGACTGGAACGATCCGTTGTACCGGAAGATCATGGAGCATCTGCCGGCCGACGCCGAACCGAAAGATTACATTACAAGCCTGGCGGTGACCGCCCGCAAGCCGATGAAGTAGTTGGTTCTTTGACTCCGCCGCGCCGCGCGTCAGGTTTTGCTTTCTTGTCAAACGATTGTCACCTGTTTGATGCCTGACGGGGCAATGTTGTGTCATGCGCTACAAAACCGTCTGGATCTCGGACCTGCATCTGGGCACACGCGGCTGCGACGCACTCGGCCTGCTCGAGTTTCTTCGTGAAACCGATTTCGAGCGGCTCTACCTGGTGGGCGACGTGATCGATCTCTGGCGGCTGAAGAAGGACCATTACTGGCCGCAAGAGCATAACGATGTCGTGCAGAAAATCCTGCGCAAAGGCCGCAAAGGCGCGGAGATCGTCATCATCCCGGGCAATCACGACGAGTTTTGCAGAAACTTCCTCGGCACGTACGGCAACGCCACGATCAAGACCCACGATGTGTACACCACGGTTGACGGGCGACGGTTGCTGGTGGTGCATGGGCACGAATTCGACTCTGTCACGAAACATGCCCGGTGGTTGGCCTATCTCGGCGACATGGGCTACACGATTCTGTTGCGGGTCAATCGGCCGTTGAACTGGATGCGACGGCGTCTGGGGCTGGGGTACTGGTCGTTCAGCGCTTACGCGAAGAGTAAGGTCAAGAACGCAGTGAAGTTCATCAGTCAGTTTGAATCAGCCGTGGCCCGCTACGCGCAGTTCTACCACGCCGACGGCATCGTGTGCGGCCACATTCACACGCCGGCCATCAAGCACATCGGCGGCCTCGCGTACTACAATATCGGCGACTGGGTGGAGAGCAGCACGGCGCTGGTCGAGCATTTCGACGGTCGCATCGAATTGGTGTACTGGAAGCAAGCCGAGTCGGAGGCGACCGCGGCGGCCGGTGAGCTTCCATTCGATGCGGCTGACCAATCCGAACTGCTCGTTGGCGAATTTGAGCCGGTGTCGTAACCGCTGTCATGCCGCGGCGACGCGTCATCCTGATCGCCGAAGACGAGCCGGACACGGCAAACCTGCTGCAGTTCCACCTGCAGCGGCGCGGGTATCACACAACGGTGGCGGCGGACGGCTTCCATGCGTTGAACCTCACCTTCGAGCGGCACCCGGATCTCATCATCCTCGACCTGATGTTGCCGAAGCTGCACGGGTTTGAAGTGTGCCGCATGTTGAAGGAAAGTCCGTCCACGCGCGACATTCCCGTGTTCATGCTGACGGCCCTGGCGTCCAGCGAGAGCAAAGTGCAGGGGTTCAGCCTGGGCGCCAACGATTACCTGACCAAGCCGTTCGAGATTCCCGAATTGCTCGCCCGGATCGAGTCGTTATTGAAGCCGCCGGGTCGTCGGTGAGTTTTTCCAATCTGTAATCTTGGCGAAGTCCGTTCGTCACAGAGTTTCCCTATTCCTCCGACGGCTTGAGTTGCACCCCGTGGTTTCATGAAACAGGTGCGGACCATCGCACTGAATCAGGAAAAGGAGAAGCGATGCAGTTGGAGAATCTCAAATCCACGGTGATGCTGCTTGGTCTGAGCGCGGCCTTGGTGTGGGGCCGCGCGGCCCGCGCCGAGGATCCGAATGCCATCCTGGATCTTCTGGAGCACAAGGGATTGATTACACACGAAGAAGCCCGGCAGGCGCGGAAGTACTACGACCAACAGCAACGGGAAGCGATCGTCAAGTCCGGCAAGACGAAGGTCGCCAGTTGGATCGATCAAATGAAGTGGTATGGCGATTTCCGGTTGCGGTCCGATTATCAATCGTTCGAAGCCGACCTCAATCTGCCGGACCGGCTCCGCTGGCGGATGCGGCTGCGCGTCGGCGCGGAGATGAAGGTGCAGGACTGGGCGGACATCGGGTTCCGCCTGGCCACGGGCGAGGCCAGCCCCGGCAACGCCGTCAGCGCCAACACGACGTTCACCAGCGAGTTCACCAAGAAACCCATTAATGTTGACTTGGCGTACGCGACGATTCATCCCGCAGTGGTGGAGTGGATGAGCGTAACCGGCGGCAAGATCAACCCGCCGGTCTGGGCGCCGCCGTTTAATTCGCCCCTGACGTACGACCCCGACCTCACGGTCGAGGGTGCGGGCGAGAACTTCGCATGGGCGTTGGGTGATCGTGGCCAATACAAGGTCTTCCTGAATGGCGGGCAATACGTCTTGGCGGAGTTCTCGGGAAATTCAAACGATGCGTACATGTTCGATCAACAAGCGGGCTTCCAAGCCAGGTTCGCTCCCCTGACGATTACCGTCGCGGGCGGATACTATCTGACGCACAACCTGCAGAACGTCGCGACCAACGCCGACCTGTCCTGCAACACAGGCAACACCATCACGAACGGCACCTACCTGGGCAACTTCAACGACTGGTACGGCGTCGGCGAACTGGTGTGGCAGATCCGGCCGGAACCGTTTCTGGGGACACCTGCGGTCTTGAAGTTCTCCGGCGAATATTTGAAGAACGTCAGTAGCGTGTTCGTAAACAATCCTCTTGGCGATGCTACGCGCGGGTGGACCGGTCAGATCAGTTTTGGTGATGCAGCCAGAAAAGGCCAATGGTTGGTGGCCTACCAGTACAAACAACTCGAAGCCAACTCGACGCTCGACGCAATTACCGACGACGACTTCAGCGCGGGCGGCACGGACCGCAGGGGGCACGTCATCAAGGCGGCGTACAACCTGTTGGACTGGTGGCAACTGGGTTTCACCAGCTACATCACCGGGAAGATCGATGCCCAACGGACCGGCGCAAACGCGCAGCCAGGTGTTCAGGGCCAAACCCGGCTGCATGTGATGGCAGATTCGATGTTCCGGTTCTAACCGTGTCCTCCCGGCCCCGGTGTCGGCCTCCGTCCGATGCCGGGGCCGCCCCCGGGGGATATCACGGGGACGAAACACGTCCGTAACCAAATCGTAACAACAATCGGCAATCAGTTAAGGGAGAGGATCATGAGGCTAACACAGGCGTTCCGAGTCTTTTTCACCGTCGCAGTGGCTTTCGGACTGACTCCGTGGGCTTCCGGGCAATTGCTGGTGAACGGCGCCGGCGCGACGTTTCCGTATCCGATCTACTCGAAATGGTTCGATGCCTACACGCATGTCGATCCGTCGGTGCGCTTCAATTACCAGTCCATCGGCTCGGGGGGCGGCCAGAAACAGATTCTCGAGCAAACGGTCGATTTCGGGGCGTCAGACGGTCCGATGAGCGATGAAAATCTCGCCAAAGCACCGGGAAAACTACTGCACATCCCCACCGTCGCCGGCGCCGTCGTCATCACTTACAATTTGGAAGGTAACCCCAAGCTCAAACTGGACGGCCCAACGGTCGTCGGCATTTACATGGGCAAGATCACCAAGTGGAACGACGCGAAGATTGCCCGCCAAAACCCGGGCGTCAGTCTTCCCGATCAGGACATCGTCGTCGTGCACCGCTCCGATGGCAGCGGCACGACCTATATTTTCACGAGTTACCTGAGCACCGTCAGCAATCCGTGGAGCCAGGAAGTAGGCTACAACACCTCGGTTAAATGGCCCACGGGACTGGGTGGCAAAGGCAACGAGGGCGTGGCCGGTTTGGTGAAACAAACACCCGGCGCCATCGGTTACGTCGAGTTGATCTATGCCCTGCAAAACAAACTGGCGTATGCCGATCTCATGAACGCCGCCGGCAAGTATGTGACGCCTTCACTGGAATCCGTCACGGCGGCCATGGCCACAGCGACCGTGCCCGAGGATTTTCGGTTCAAGATGGTCAACGCTCCGGGACCCGAGGCGTACCCGATCGCCGGGGCGACTTGGTTACTCGTGTACGAACACCAGACAGACGCGGCGAAAGGCAGGAAACTCGTGGAGTTTCTGAAGTGGGCACTGACGGACGGCGAGAAAATGGCCAAAGATTTGGATTACGCACCGCTGCCGGCGAACCTCCAAAAACGCGTGCGGCGGCGGATTCAAGAGATTACGTACTGACTGAAGGAGCGTTGTCGCTGCGAGCCTGCTCGCGGCCGCCGGTTCGCAGTTCAGTAACAGCTCACCGCGAGCAGGCTCGCGGCTACAATTTCCTGGCAGCAGCAGGGTGGCCACGAGGCCGCTTGGTTGAAGACAACACGAGACAGCAATGAGTACCACACTAACGCCTGAACCCCGGGTCGCCAAAGCGGCGCGGATGGCTCCGCCCTCGCGGATGGGCGACGCCATCTTCAAGGGGGTCACATTGCTGATGGCGGCCTCCGTGGCGGTGTTGATTGTCGTTGTTGGCTGGCAGATGTGGAAAGGCTCGCAGCTTGCCATCCACAAGTTCGGGTTCGGTTTCCTGGCGAGTTCGACGTGGGACCCCGTGCGGGAAGAATTCGGCGCCCTGCCGTTCATTTTCGGGACGTTGGTTTCTTCGCTGATCGCGTTGATCATCGCGGTGCCGTTGAGCATCGCCACGGCAGTTTACCTGACCGAACTCGCGCCTCCGCGGCTTCGCCAGCCGATCGTTTCCGTCGTCGAAATGTTGGCGGCGGTGCCCAGCGTCATCTTTGGGTTGTGGGGCATTTTCGTCATGATCCCCTGGCTGCGCGGGCATCTGTTTCCCTGCCTGCAGAAGTTTCTGGGATTCCTGCCCCTGTTTCGCGGGCCCATTTATGGGGTGAGCATGCTGGCCGCGGGGATCATCATCGCTATCATGATTTTGCCGATCATCACCTCGGTATCGCGCGAGATTCTACGGTCGGTGCCCGACCTCCAACGGGAGGCGGCCTACGGGCTGGGAGCTACGCGTTGGGAAGTCACACGCATCGCCGTGCTCAGTTACGCGAAACGGGGGTTGTGCGGCGCCGTGATCCTGGGCCTCGGTCGCGCGCTGGGCGAAACCATGGCGGTCACGATGGTCATCGGCAATCGACCCGAGATCGCCGCGTCCCTGCTGGCGCCGGGGTACACATTGGCCAGCGTGATTGCCAACGAGTTCACCGAAGCGACCACGGATATGTATCTTTCCGCCCTCTTCGAGGTCGGCTTGGTGCTGTTTGGCGTCACCATCTTGACGAACATTCTGGCGCAGCTGCTCATCGCCACGATGGGAGGTCCGCGCTCCAGCCGCGCGGTGCAATGACCATGCAAACGAGCCATGCCTATCATCAGTGGCGGAAACTGAAGAGTCTGATCATGTCCGCCGTATCCTTCCTTTGCGCGGTGCTGGTGATTGCTCCCTTGGGTCTGGTGTTGTTCTACCTGATCCAAGCCGGCGCGGGCGCCGTCGACTGGAAGTTTTTCACGCAATTGCCGAAGCCCGTCGGCGAAGTCGGCGGGGGCATGGCCAACGCGATCGTGGGCACGCTCGTGTTGCTCGGCCTCGCTTCGCTCATCGGCGTCCCGATCGGTGTCCTGGGAGGTGTTTACCTTTCCGAATACGGCAGTGAGAAGATCAACTGGTGGATCCGGTTTGGGGCCGACATTCTGAACGGGGTGCCGTCGATCGTCTGGGGGATCGTGGCGTACGCGCTGGTCGTCATCCCCATGAGAAGTTTCTCGGCGTACGCCGGCGGCGTGGCTTTGGGATTCATGATGATTCCGTTGATCATGCGGACGACGGAAGAAGTGCTGTTGCTGGTGCCCAACGGCCATCGCGAGGCGGCCTTGGCATTGGGGATCTCACGCTGGAAAGTCATCGTCCGCATCGTCATGAAAACCGCATTCAAAGGAATCACCACGGGGGTACTGCTGGCCGCAGCCCGCATTGCCGGGGAAACCGCGCCGTTGTTGTTTACGGCGTTCGGCAACCGCTTCTGGACTCACAACCTCAAGAATCCCATTGCCGCGTTGCCCCTGCAGATTTTCACGTACGCCATTTCACCGTACGACGATTGGCATCGCCAGGCCTGGGCCGGCGCCCTCGTGTTGATCTTGATGGTGCTCGCGATTAACGTTGGTGTGCGGGTCCTCACCCGGGGACGATTTTCAGGAGTGGGACGATGACGCGGGATCTGTTGGAAAAACAGCGTGCGAATCGAGCGCCACGTCCCCGCCGCTCGCCGGTCCTCGGAGGGGCCCTGCTGACCATGAACATGCCCGAACAACCCGGTGGAGCCGGCCTCGTAAGCGAGTGCGCAGAGGTCGCGTTCTTCGTCAGTCGCCTGAACGGTTGGTTCGGCCAACTCCAAGCGCTCACCGATGTGAGCCTGCAAATCCCTGCGACGGCAGTGACCGCAATCATCGGACCGAGCGGCTGTGGGAAATCCACCTTCCTCCGCTGCCTGAACCGGATGCACGAACTGGTGCGCGGCGCCCGCCTCGACGGCGAGATCCGCCTGTTTGGCGAAAACATCTACGCACCGCAGGTCGACGCCACGATCGTGCGGCGGCGCGTCGGCATGGTTTTTCAAAAATCCAACCCGTTTCCGACCATGACCATCGCCGAGAACGTCACGGTGGGTCTGCGTCTCAACGGGATTCGCCAGCGCGCCGTGCTCGAGGAGCGCATGGAGAAAGCGCTCCAGATGGCCGCGCTGTGGGAGGAAGTCAAAGACCGTCTCGACAAGCCCGGGATGAGCCTCTCGGGCGGCCAGCAACAGCGCCTGTGCATCGCCCGCGCGCTCGCCGTACAGCCCGACGTGTTGCTCATGGACGAACCGGCGTCCGCGCTCGATCCGATCGCGACGATGAAGATCGAGGAATTGATTCAGAAGTTGAAGAAAACCTACACGATTGTTATCGTGACGCACAACATGCAACAAGCGGCGCGTTGCTCGGATCACACGGCGTTTTTCTATCTGGGCCGACTGATCGAATTGGACACGACGGAGAAGATCTTCACCAACCCGAGCAACAAACAAACTGAAGATTACGTGACGGGAAGGTTTGGATAAGGATGGAGCGGCATTTCGACCAGGAACTGGCGGGGTTGAAGGAGGCTCTGTTGCGCATGGCCGGTCTGGCGGAGCGCAGCGTCGCGCAATCGCTCAAGGCGCTCGTCCAGCGCGATCACGAGCTGTCCAAAGCCGTCGACGAAGACGACGAACAGATTGATAAGTTGGAGATCGAGATCGACGACCGCTGCATCAAACTGTTGGCCCTGCGCCAGCCCATCGCCACCGATCTGCGGTTCATCACGATGGCGATGAAGATTTCCAGCGAACTGGAGCGGATCGGCGACCAGGCGGTCAATATCGCCCATCGCGCCGAGGAACTAAACAGGGAACCGCTGTTGAAACCGCTGGTGGACATCCCGCGCATGGCCGAGCACGCGCAGGGCATGATCCACGATTCGCTGGATGCGTTTGTGTACGCCAAACCCGACCTGGCCCGGCAGGTCATCGCGCGTGACGAAAAAGTCGATTTGCTCAACCGCCAACTTCATCGCGAGCTGACCAGTTTCATGATCGAAGATCCGCACACCATCACACGGTGCCTCAATCTGATGAGCATCGCGCACAACCTCGAGCGGATCGGCGACCACGCGACCAACATCGCGGAAGATATTGTCTATCTGTACGAAGGGCGGGATATTCGTCACCAGAACGAATCCGCCGCGTGACAACCGTCGCTGGCCGTCGTTCCGCTCCGAGCGGGACCAGCCGTGTTCGCGACAGAAGGAGAACGGATGAAGTCGTCTTCCAAGAGCCGATATTGGCTGGGGTTCGACCTTGGCGGGACCAAGATGATGGCCACGGTCTTCGACAGGGAATTCAATATCGTCGCCTACCGCCGCAAGAAGACCAAGGACGGCCGCGGAGCCAAGGGCCTGCTCGGCCGCATCGGGGAGACCATCGAGGAGGCGTTGCAAGCGGCGCACCTCAACGCCAAGCAACTGGGTGCCATCGGCTTCGGTTGCCCCGGCTGGCTCGACCTCGATCGCGGAGTGATTCTGTTCGCGCCGAATCTCGGGTTGCACAACGTGTCCCTGAAGAAAGAACTCAGCAGGGAATTCGGTTGTCCAGTCGTCGTCGCCAACGACGTTGACGCGGGCACCTACGGCGAGTATCGATTTGGCGCCGGCCAGGGCGTGCGGTGCCTGCTCGGCGTTTTTCCCGGCACCGGCATCGGCGGCGGCCTCGTGTATGAAGGCAAACTCTACCGCGGTCGCGTCGGCTCGTGCATGGAAATCGGCCACATCCACATGCAACCAAAGGGCCGGCTCTGTGGCTGCGGCCGGCGCGGGTGTTTGGAAACCGTTGCGAGCCGTCTGGCCATCGCGGCCGAAGCGGCGGAAGCGGCTTATCGCGGCGAAGCGCCACACTTGCTCGAACAGGTCGGCACCGATGTGGCGGCGGCCCGCAGCGGCGCGTTGGCGGCCGCGATCAAGGCGGGCGACCGCGCCGTCGAGGCCATCGTTCGTCACGCCGCCAAGGATCTCGGAATCGCCGTTGGCAGTGTGGTCAACCTGCTTGCTCCCGACATGATCGTGCTCGGGGGCGGCCTCGTCGAGGCGATGCCAAGTCTGTACGTTCAAGGAGTTCGCGCCACCATCAAGAAGCAGGCGATGCGGCCCTATACGAAATCACTGAAGGTCGTCGTGGCGAAGCTGGGTGACGACGCCGTGGCCATTGGCGCGGCCGCGCTGGCGGCTGCGGAGATCACGGGTAAGAACCAGTGAGGCAGGTCGTGGCTGACTCTGGATCCACAGCGCCCAAGCCGTCCGCGGACCTCCGTGCCGCGCCCGTCTCGCGTCCCGTGGCCGTGATCGACATCGGAGCCAGCGCCATCCGCATGCGCATTGCGGAAGTCGGGACGAACGGGGTGGTGCGCAACCTCGAATCCCTCCAACAGGCCGTTCGCCTGGGCAAAGACACGTTTAGCACGGGCCACATTCAATCGGCCACCATCGAAGAATGCATCAAGGTGCTGCTGGGTTTCCGGAGCGTGATGACGGAGTATGGCGTGACGCGCGACGACCAGATTCGGGCGGTCGCCACCAGCGCCGTGCGCGAGGCCGATAACCGATACGCGTTTGTCGATCGCCTGTACATGGCCACCCAGATCAACGTCGAGGTGATCGAAGGCGCCGAGGAGAACCGATTGACGTACATCGCCGTCCAAGACGTGCTGCGGCAGGAGAACGTCCTCAAGAATGCCGACGCGATCATCGTCGATGTCGGCGGCGGCAGCACGGAGTTGGTGCTCACCCAGAACGGCAGCGTCACCTTCGCCAACAGTTACCGGCTCGGTTCGCTGCGGATGCGCGAGTCGCTGGAAACCTTTCGGGCCCCGGCCGACCGGGCGCGGACCATTCTTGACCAGCACATCCACCGCCTCGTCGTCCAACTCTACCGCAACGTACCCGTCGACAAGGTCAAGTACATGGTCGCCATCTCGGGGGACGCGCAGTTCGCCGCATCGCTGCTCTCGCGGGAATGGGCCGACGCCCGGATCACGGTGGTGGATGTGAAGACGTTTTCTTCGCTCGCCGAGCAACTTGTCCCGGTGCCCGTGGACGAACTCGTCGGCAGATATCACATTCCCTATCAGGAAGCGGAAACGGTCGGCCCGACGCTGCTCGCCTACCAGCACCTTGCCCGGGCGTTCCACGTGAAGCAGATCCTCGTGCCCAAATCGAGCCTCCGCGAGGGCCTGCTGAAAGAGCTGGCCGCGGGCGGCTCGTGGACGGAGGAGTTCTCGGAACAGGCGATTCAGTCCGCGCTGGCGCTGGGTGAGAAGTACTCGTTCGACGAGAAACATTCGAAACAGGTCGCCGAGTTGAGCGTGCGGTTGTTTCGCGAACTCCAGCCCGAACATCGGCTCGAAAAACGGTTTGAGCTGCTGTTGCGAATCGCCGCGCTGTTACACGAAGTCGGCATGTTTATCGGGGACCGCAGCCACCACAAGCACTCGATGTACATTATCATGAACAGCGAGTTGTTCGGGCTGACGAAACGGGACATCATGCTGATCGCGCTGGTCGCCCGGTACCATCGCCGCTCCACCCCGCGTCCGTACCACGAAGAATACACGTCGCTCGACCGCGACAGCCGCATCGCGGTGGCGAAGATGGCCGCGATCCTGCGGGTGGCCGACGCGCTCGACCGGGATCACATGCAGCAGGCGGGTGAGATGGCGTTCGCCCGCGAGCCCGGGCAGTTTGTCATCACCGTTCGGAATGGCGCGGCCGATCTTACGCTGGCCAGGCTTGCCTTGCGGGAGAAAGGCAACCTGTTCGAGGAAATCTTCGGAATGAAGGCCATTGTACGCAGCAGCGAATCGAACAAGGGGTTGGTGTCCGATGGGTAGAGGCGGTGACTTGTTCCTCAATCGCGAGCTGAGCTGGCTCGAATTCAATCGCCGCGTGCTCGAGGAGGCGATGGACCAGACGGTGCCGTTGCTGGAACGGCTCAAATTCCTGTCCATCACCAGCTCGAATCTCGACGAGTTCTTCATGGTACGGGTGGGTGGCCTCCAACAGTTGCTCGATGAAGGTAAGAACCGGTTCGACCCGGCGGGCATGACCACCCGCCAGCAACTCGCCGAGATCAGCGCCCGGACGCATCAGCTCGTGGCCGACCAATGCGCGTGTTTCCTACAGGACATCGAGCCGAAGCTCGCGGCAGCGGGCATCCGGCGTCTGGCGCCCGAGCAAATCGGCCCCGAGCACGCCGAGTATCTGGAACGGTTGTTCGACCGCGAACTTTACCCGGTCGTCACGCCGCGCGCCGTCCGGTCGCCGGCTGACTTTCCGCTGCTGACGGGTTTGGGTCTGGAGCTGCTGGTGCGCCTAAAACCCGCCAGCGCGTCCTTGCGGAAGCCACGCTTTGCCGTCGTCACGCTGCCCAAGCGGCTGAGCCGGTTCATCACGGTGCCCGTGCGACAGGATGGGTACGATTACATCCTGTTGGAAGACGTCGTCAACATGTTCCGGGAGCGGCTTTTCCCCGGCGAGGCGATCACCGAATGTCTCCCGTTTCGCATCACCCGCAACGCCGACTTGATGGTGCGCGAAGATCTCGCGGGCGACTTGTTGGCGCAGATGCGGGGGGTGCTCGACGCGCGCAAACGCAGCGGCTGCGTGCGCCTCGAAGTCAGCGAGCGTGCGTCCAAAACCGCGCTGTCGTTCCTGCGGAGCGCGTTGCGGGTGGACGCGGCGCAGATCTATCCGATTGGGGGGCCGTTGGATCTGACGTCGTACCGCGAACCGGCAGCCCTGGCCGGATTTGAAGAGCTGAAGTACGAGCCATGGGCACCGCAGCCCTCGCCCCAAATTGCGCCGAACGAGTCGATGTTTGAAGTCCTCGGGCGCCGCGACGTCCTGCTCGTGCACCCGTACGAAAGCTTTGACCCGGTCCTGCATTTGCTGGATCAGGCGGCCGACGACCCGGACGTGTTGGCGATCAAGCAAATCCTTTACCGGACCAGTAGCAACAGCCCGGTGGTCGCCGCCCTGGCGCGGGCCGCCGGCAAGGGGAAACACGTGACGGCGGTCGTCGAACTCAAGGCGCGCTTCGACGAGGCCCGCAACATCGACTGGGCCCGGGCGCTCGAGCAATCCGGCGTGCAGGTCATCTATGGCCTGCGTGGGCTGAAGGTGCACGCGAAGATTTGCATCATCGTGCGGCGTGAGCCGGCGGGCGTGCGCCGGTACGTGCACTTTGGCACCGGCAACTACAACGAAGTGACCGCGCGATTGTACAGTGACGTGAGTTTCATGACCTCCAACGAGGACTTTGGCGCCGACGCCACGCAGTTCTTCAATACGATCACGGCCTACTCGCAGCCGATCCGGTATCGGAAAATCGAAGCCGCGCCCACGGGGCTTCGCGCGCAGTTGTTGTCGTTGATCGACAGCGAGACCCAGCGCAGCAAGCAGGGACAGCAGGGCCACATCGTGGCGAAACTGAACTCGCTGGTGGACGCCGAGATCATTCGAGCCCTCTACCGTGCCTCGCAGCAGGGTGTGCAAATTCAGCTCAACGTCCGCGGCATCTGTTGCCTCCGGCCCGGCGTGCCCCGGTTGAGCCAGAACATCGAGGTCATCAGCATCGTCGATCGATTCCTCGAACACAGCCGGATTCTGTATTTCCACCACGGGGGCGAGCCCTTGGTGTTCCTCTCCAGTGCCGACTGGATGCCGCGAAACCTCGACCGGCGGGTTGAGCTGCTCGTGCCCGTTGAGGACGTCGCGCTGCAGGCGCGGCTCATTTCGGTCTTGAAACTGACCTTCCAAGACAACGTCAAGGCGCGGCGGCTTCTTCCCGACGGGCGCTACGAAAGGTTGTCGCGCGGAGGCGCGTTGAAAGCCGTCCGAACGCAGCAATTGTTCTACGAGCAGGCACGAGAGGCGGCCAGGCAGGCCCAACAGGATCGGTACCGGACCTTCATTCCCGAGCGCCCCGCGTCGGCAAACGTACCCGATTGATATGGTAGTTCCCCTGCGCAGAATCGGCCGGCTCTCCCTGGAGGAGTTGTGCTCCAGTTACGAAAACGAAGACGTGCACACCGAGTACGTCACCAAATTGGCGCTCGACCTGTTCGATCGCACCCGGGAATGGCTCGGTTTGCCGGCCCGCTCGCGTCGCTTGCTGGAGGCTGCGGGACGCTTGCACGACGTCGGATACAGCGTCGACCCCGTCCACCACGTTCACGCCAGCGCCGAGATCGTGCAGGAAGAAGGGATCAAGGGATTCCGCAAGCTCGAACTCGACCAGATCGTCCAGATCATGGTCAACCATTCGGGAAAGTGGCGTCCCAACTCGACCCCAAAACCACTCCTGCAACTCGCCGCGTTCCTGCGGATCGGTGATGGACTCGATTACAGCCACGCCCAAACGGCGACGATCGTCGGCGTCCGCCGCACGCGCCGCGTGATTCATGTAACCGTCCGCAGCGACGCTTTTCCGCCCTGTCTCATCCGGGCGAATCGCAAGGCCGACCTCTGGCGGGCGGTCTTTCCGTATGACATCCAGTTCGTGGCCGCGCCACCGGCCAAGAATCGTTCGGCGCCGCTGGTTCGCCGCGACACTCCCGTGCTGGAAGCCGCCCGGCGGCTGTTGTGGATCCAATTCAAGACGATTTTGGCCAATCTCGACGATGCCGTGCAGGGCCAGACGAGCGAGCCCGTGCACCGGATTCGGGTGGCAACCCGCCGCATGCGGAGCCTGCTGCGCGCGTTCCGCAAACATTTGCCCGCTGAACCACGAAAGGAAATGGAAGCCATATTGGATGACCTGAGCGAGGAACTGGCTCCCGTCCGTGACCTCGATGTATGGTTGGATTTGCTGCAGTCGTACCAGGTACGGCAGCTCACCGCCCGGAGCCGGCTGTGGCCGGCGTACCTCCGGCATCACGTACAGCGCCGGCAACTCGTTCACGCCACCGTGCGGCGCTCACTGCGCGGACCCCACTTTGCCGCGCAACGGCTCAAGATGAACCGGCTACTCCGGACCGAGCTTCCGCAACTCATCAAGCTGGAGCCGTGTGGCTCGTTACCCGGATTGGCCGCCACGCAATTCCGCAAGGCATGGCGGCGGGCGCTGCAAAAAAGTCAACTCCGCCACTCGAGGTCGGCGAAGAAACTCCACCGACTGCGGATCGGGTTACGCAAGGCGCGGTATTGGGCCGAGTTTTTCAACCCGGTGCTCGGCGTCGGCACGGCGAAGCTGACGAAACGGTTGCGTCAAACCGAGCAGATCCTCGGTCGCATCCACGACTTGGACATGGCCACCGAACACCTCGCGCATGAAGGGCCGACGCCGCCGCGCGCGCTGGCTTTGTACCTGGAGCAGGAGCGCGCCGAGAACCTCGGAAAGCTGGAGAAAACATGGCGGCGCTTGGCGGACCCTCTTTTGCAGAAGCGCGTCGAACAGGAACTCGATGCGGCGCACGACGCGACGGGGTCGACCAGGCCCTGAAGAGCCAGCGCGGACTTTGGCTCGGCCAGATGAAGGTTGAAGAATCCGACGGGAGGGCCATCATCAATCAGTTTGACAATCGGGGCGGTTGGCCAAAGATCGAGAGCAAGAGCATAAGTCCCGGTCAGAAGCCGGAACAGTGCAAGCGGCCGTGCACAGGTCAACGTTGATTCGAGCGCTGTCTGGTCTGACGATCGTTCTCTGCGTGGGAACGGCGTTGGCGGACCCGGCCCCGGTGCGGGGCGACGCGGATTACCCGGCACGGTGGTGGACGCCGGTACCCAAAGCTGGCGCGCCCGCTTGGGAAATCCTGCCGCAGGAAGCCGGTCCCGGCGAAGTGATCCTGTCGAAACGAAACGAGCTGGGTTTGCTCTCCAATCTCGCGCCCACCCCGTTCACCTTTCACGGCCAACGCTACGCAAGCCTGGAAGGTTTTTGGCAAATGATGAAGTACCCGGAGAACGGCAACGACGTGCGCGCGAGGTTTCCGGGCCTGGAATGGAAATACACCCGGGAATAGGTGTCCCAACTCGCCGGCTTCGACGCGAAGCATGCTGGCGAGCTGGCGAACGAGAACATGAAGAAGATGGGCATCACGTGGGTCACGTTCGAAGGCAAACGGATGGAGTACCGGCCGGCCGTGCTGGGCGATCACTACCGGTTGATCGTTGAAGCGACGCGCGAAAAGGTGCGGCAGAACCCCCAGGTACAAAAGGTGTTGCTTGCCACGGGTCATCTCGTGCTCAAACCCGATCATCACCAAGACCGTGATGCTCCGGCCGCATGGCGCTACTGCGAAATCCTCATGGCCTTGCGCGCTGGGATGCAGGCGGCCGGCCGCGGCCCCGTTCCGCAGTCTCAGTGAAACGCGGCTGATGGGAGGGGAACGGAATGCGGGACGCAGCGGAAGAGACTGCGGGGGCCAGGCGCAGCCCCGGCAAGTGGAGCCGATGGAGCAGACGCGCCTATTCAATCAATGATTTCGCTGCAGCAATCGCTTGAAAAGAAGGTTTCTATTCATTAGAAAGCCGTGTATAAGTAGTGCTGGACATTGGAAGAAAGGTGGCTGTTTTTTCGCCGTCTAGGAAACACCATGCTTTTCAAGCCACGGTGTGGCTTTCCGGGATGTCGCCAAGAATCGAAGTGAATACAAATCTCAATACGATTACCGTCACGTTGGACGATGGCGCCGAGGTTCGGTGCGCGGCCAACACCCCCGTCCGCGATATACTGCCGCAGCATCGCTCTCCCGAGGGGCTCGATTACCTGGGCGCGTTGGTCAACAACGACGCCGTCTCTCTGTCGTATCCCGTGGAGGTGGACAGCAACGTCGTGCTGCTGACCCGTGGGGATCCGCAGGGATTCCAGATTTACTACCACTCGGTGTGCTTCCTGTTGGCCAAGACGGTCAAGGAACTGTTTCCCGACGCCCGGTTCGCGGTGCAGCACTCGCTGGGTACGGGCTTTTTCTGCAGCTTCGAGATGAATGGCAAAGCCGGCATCTCCGACGAGCAGCTGCTGAGCATCGACCGCCAGATGCGAGCCACGGTTGAGCGTGACGTCCCGATCGAGCGACGCAAGATCGCCTTCACCGAGGCCGTCCACCGTTTCGAGCAGGAGAAACAATGGGACAAGTACAACCTGCTGCGTTTCCGCAATCCGCCCAAGATCGCCACGTGCTGGTGCGAGAATTTCTTCGACCTGGCGCACGGCCCGTTGGCGCTGAGCACGGGGGTGCTGACCTTGTTCAAACTGATTTCGTACCCGCCGGGCTTTGTCCTGCAAATCCCGACGCAGGACAACCCGAAGGAACTGCCTCCGTTCGAACCGCAGCCGCAGTTGTTCCAGATCTTCAAGGAACACAAGGAATGGGGCCGCATCCTCGGCGTCAACACGGTGGGCCGGCTCAACGAGATCATTGCGAGCCGGGAGATCAGTGAATTCATCAAGATCGCCGAGGCGTTCCATGAGAAGAAAATTGCGCAGATCGCGGATTACATCTACGAACATCGGAACGAGATCAAGTGGGCCCTGATTGCCGGGCCATCCTCTTCCGGCAAGACCACTTTCGCCAAGCGGTTGGCCGTCCAGTTGCGCGTCAACGGCCTGCGGCCGGTGACCATCTCGGTGGACAATTATTTCGTGAACCGCGAGCAGACGCCGCTCGACGAGAATGGCAAGCCCGACTTCGAGAATATCGAGACGGTCGACCTGACGCTGTTCAACGACCACCTGATGCGGCTGGACCGAGGTGAAGAGGTCGAATTGCCGAGCTTCAACTTCGAGAAGGGCTGCCGCGAGTATCACGGCGGGAAGCTGCGGATCGAACCCGATCAGATCGTTCTGGTCGAGGGGATTCACGGGTTGAATCCCCGGCTGACCCAGTCGCTGCCGCCCACGCACAAGATGCGGATCTATATCAGCGCCCTGACCCAGTTGAATCTGGATTCGAACAATCGCGTCTCCACGACGGACAACCGTCTGGTGCGACGCATGGTGCGGGACAACAATTTCCGCGGCAACTCGGCGCTGGCGACGCTCAACATGTGGCCCGACGTGCGCCGCGGCGAGAAGACGTGGATTTTCCCCTACCAGCAGGAGGCCGACATCGCGTTCAATTCGGCTCTGGACTACGAGCTGGCCGTGCTCAAGCCGTTTGTCGAGCCGTTACTGGCCGAGGTCAAACCGTATCACCCGCAGTACGCGGAGGCGCGCCGCCTGTTGGACTTCCTGTCCAGCTTCCTCGGCGTTTCCGAGCACCTGGTGCCGCCGACGTCGATCCTGCGCGAGTTCATCGGGCACAGCAGTTTCCGCTATTGAACGCGGCGAAGTGACGGTGCGGCCGGGAGGATGTTATTTCCGGTGATCGTTGCGGACGCGATCCAGATGGTGTCGCGCCAAAGCCTCGTACCGATCGATCACCTGCCGCACGAAATGACGTTTCTCACGATACGTGCCGGGAAAGAAGCTCCCCTTGAAACCGGCGATGATGACGTTGCGTAGTTCGCGGGGGGTCATCTTCAGTTTGGCAATGGCAATCGAGAGCTCGTCGGTCACGCTCGTGTTCGACATCAGTCGGTTGTCGGTGCAGATGGAGACGGACAACTCGTGATCGAGCATCTGGCGCAGGGGATGGCGGGACAGGTTTCGCATCCGCGGCAGGGTCTGGGCGTTGCTGGTGAGGCAAACCTCGATGGTGATCCGCTGGCTGGCGACGTACTCGGCCAGATATTGGCTGTATGCGACAGGATCAGAGATGCTTGGGTTCTGAATCATCTGGTGCTCGAACAGCCACGTCCCATGACCAATCCGGTTGGCGTAACACCGCGTGATGGCCTGGAAGATGGACTCCGGCCCGTAAGCTTCGCCAGCGTGTACGGTTTTCCGGATGAAGTTGGAGTGAGCATACTGGTACGCCGCGCTGTGATCCTCGGCGGGATAACCCGCCTCGGCTCCCGCCAGGTCGAAGCCGACGACCGGCAGCCCTTTGTTACGGGCCAGGTCCACGGCCGCGCGCGCCAACTCCATCGAGGCCGCGGCGAACACCTGTTTCGGGGAGGCGTAGGGCATGACTTCAAACATGCGCCGGTAGTACGGCGACATCTGGGGCACAAAAAACCGCAACGCGCACGCGATAATGCCGAAGTGAAACGGAACATCTGCGCCCAATCGGACCGCTTTGGACAGATTGTGCCGTTTCTGCGCGCGCGCCAAACCATGGCAGACGGCGCCGACAACCTGTTCCATGCTCAGGCGATCATTGATATGCAGCTGCGGCGCATACCGCACTTCGATGTAGCGAACGCCCTCCGCGAGGTTGTCCTCAGCCAGTTCGAAGGCGATGCGTTCCAAGCTTTCGGCGGTCTGCATCACGGCACAGGTATACGCGAATCCCCTCAAGTACTCGGGCAGGTTGGCATACCTGTCCTTGAACACCAGCCGCCGCAGACCGTCCTCGGTGTACGACGGCAGCTTCACCCGATGTTTGCGCGCCAACTCGATCAATGTCGGGATACGCAGCGAGCCGTCCAGATGCAGATGCAGGTCGGTCTTCGGGATCGCTCGGATAAACTCGGTCGGGATCGTCTCAGTCATCGGAATTGCCTCCACTCGCCTCGTGACGGTGTTGCTATGGTGAGTGTGTCGAAGAGAAATATCAAGCAAAACAGGCTCGTCCCGGCTTCGCAGGGCTTGCTGCTTGCGACTTTCCATCGACACAGATTCTTGCTAGGCTTCAAGGTTTGTGGATTGTCTCTTGACCGACGGATTTCGTCGCCTTGCCATTGCGGGAGCGCTGGTGGGTTTGCTGACCGACCCCGGTGGGGGAGCCGCCGATCTCCTCCCTGGGTTTCCTGGCGCCGAGGGCGCGGGAGCATTTGCCTCTGGTGGACGTGGTGGCACGGTCTGCCGCGTGACGACCACGAACAGCGCCGGCGCGGGTAGCTTTGCCGACGCCGTCAGCCAACCCAACCGCATCATTGTTTTTACCGTATCGGGTTATATTGATCTCAACGCCAAGACGTTCAAAATCCTCCAGCCCAATCTCACCATTGCCGGCCAGACGGCGCCGGGCGAAGGGATCTGCTTCAAAGGAGGCGCGATCGCCGTCCGCAGCGACAACGTGATCATGACCCATCTGCGGTTTCGCCGCGGATTCATCCAGGACGGCGACAAGGGTGATTCCGTCGCCGCCGATCCCGACGCGACGACCACCAACATACTCTTCGCCCACCTGTCCGCGTCGTGGGCCACGGATGAAAACCTCACGATGACCGGTCCGAACCTTTCAACCGTACAGTCTTGCATCGCGTCCGAGGGTCTGGACTATACCAACTCAACTCAAACGCCACCCAATCATTCGGAGGGTTCGCTCTGGGGCACGACGGCGACAAACGGCCGCGTTTCGATGCATCACGTGTTGTATGCGCATAATCGGCTGCGCAACCCTCGCACCACAGCGTTCGACAACACCATCCTCACCAATGCCCCCATCAACGATTTTCGCGACAGCGTCATTTACGACTGCAAAGAGCGCACCTCGCACACCGGCAGCCAGTTGGTGCGGATGAACTGGATTAACAATTTCTACAAGAACGGCCCCAGCACGCTGCCAACAGCCGATCAGGTGGTTTTCAACATGCAGAACGATCACAACAACAAGTTGTATCTGAGCGGAAATTACGTCTTCGGGAACGCGGCCAAGACATCGAACAACTGGCTGGCGGTAACCTACGAGGACGGCATCACCGAGAGCGAGGTCCGCACCAACGTCGAGTTCGTTGCGCCTCCCATAACGACCGAATCCGCGCTCGCTGCCTACAGCAACGTGCTGGAAAACGCCGGCGCCACGTTGCCGGCGCGAGATTCCGTCGATCTGCGGATCGTCAACGACGTCATCAACGGCACCGGCCGCGTCATCGACAAGGAAACCGATTTACCACCCGAGCAGCGTTGGCCGGACTATCGCTCACTGCCCGCGCCCGTCGATACCGACACGGACGGCATCCCCGACTACTGGGAGACCCAGTTTGGCCTGAACCCCAACAGTGCCTCCGACAGCACGGCCATTACGCCCAGCGGCTACGCCAATATCGAACATTACATCAACAACACTCCTCCGAACGGCGGTTCGACTCCCCTCGTTTATATCTACGCCAACGTCAGCCGCTGCCAAGCCGGTTCTACGCTCGGTGAATGGTGGATCGCCCGTTCGGGCGACGCCAACACTCCGCTCGCCGTCAATTACGCTGTCGGTGGAGACGCCGTGCCGGGCACCGACTACACCACTTTGCCCGGCTCGGTGGTGATCCCGGCCGGCGCGAAGAAGGTGAAGCTTTTCCTCAATCCCGCGCTGGTGCCCACGGACAAAGTTGTCGTGGTGACGCTCCCGACCGGATCGACCGACTATTTCGTGGGCTGCCCCAACAGTTCACTGGTCGTCATCCGTCCGGCTGCCGATTCGGATGGCGACGGTTTGCCGGATGCTTGGGAGACGCGCTATTTCGGTAACGTTACGAATGCGACGGCCGACGCGGACCCCGATGGCGATGGATTTTCCAATGCCGCGGAGTACCAAGCCGGTACGGATCCCACGAACGCGCTCGATTGCTTGCGGATCATCTCTGTCGCGCGCATCGGCGGCGATTCGGTGGTCAACTTCGCCTCGGCCGCCGGCCGACGCTACCAGTTGGACCGCTGTGAAGACCTGGGCGGACGTGTGTGGTTGCCCGTTGTCACGGACGTTGCCGGAACGGGCGGCGCTGTTGAAGTGAGGGATACGGGAGGCGGATCGCCGACCGAGGCATTTTATCGGGTGCGGTATACACCGTAGGGGGCAACCAGTCTCCGCTCCAGACCGTTGTTTGGTGGCGAGAAGAGAGGCGGCTGACGGCGTTACCTCCAGTTCCCAGCCCCGCCGAATTGAGGTTTGACACGCGTTCGACAATCGAAGATAACAGCTCCGTTCGTACGCTGGGATCCTTGGAGAATGATGGCCTCCACCGCAGACGCATACTCGGAAGCAGAACCGCAAGACCATCGCTCTCGGTGACCGTGGTTGAATGTTTCAGCCTGGAAAGCGTCCATCACTACGGCGTCTTGGATTTCGTGCCGGAAGCATCGGGACTGAGCGTAAGGGTTCGGTGTACGCCCGATGACCAACTCAATCAACTGACGACAGGATGAATCCATGAGAAATCCAATCAAATGGCAGCGAGAATACATTCTTCTGATGGTGCCATGGTTGTTCGCTTCGAGCGTGTGGGCCGCTGATGCTCCCGCCCCGGCTCCCAAGGCTGCGGCGGGGATTTTCGACGTTCGCGACTTCGGGGCGAAAGGCGACGGCAAAACGCTGGACACCGAGGCCATCCAAAAGGCGCTGGACGAATGCGGCCAAGCGGGCGGCACCGTGCGGTTCCCGGCCGGGACCTACTTGAGCAAACCGATTACGATTCGGGGCAGCAAAACGACGGTGCTGCTCGAAGAAGGCGCAGAACTCCTGGCCACGGGTCAGCAATCCGCTTTTCTCAAGGAGGGAACCGATTGGCTGGCCGCCGAGAGCAGCAGCGATTTCGTGCCGTTCATCAGCGGCAAGAGGCTCACCGACGTTACGATTACCGGCAAAGGGATCATTGACGGCAACGGCGGGAACTGGTGGGGACCGGCGGAAGAAGCTCGACGCAAGAAACCGGGCTATACATTGCCGCGGCCGAATCTGATCGTATTGCAGTACTGCAAGAATTTGCGATTGGAGAAGGTCACCCTGCAGAATTCGCCGAAATTCCATTTCGTGCCGACGGATTGCGAGGACGTGGTGGTCGAGGGCGTGACGGTGAAGGCGCCGCCTCACTCAGCGAACACGGACGCCATCGACCCCAGCCGCTGCCGTCACGTGCTGATTACGAAGTGCGACATTGACGTGGGTGACGACAACGTTGCCATCAAGTCTGGGCACAAGGTGTCCGGGCACGAGTTCGCGTGCGAGGATATCACGGTGACCGACTGCATTTTCCGTCATGGCCACGGCATGTCGATCGGCAGCGAAGTGGTCGGCGGGGTGCGCAACGTGACGGTACGGAATTGCGTGTTCGAAAACACCGAGAACGGCCTGCGCATCAAATCGCGGCGGGGCAAGGGCGGCGTGGTGGAGAACATCAGCTACAGCGACATCACCATGAAAAACGTTGATCCCGCCATTACCTTGAGCTGTAATTATGGCGGGACCTCTGCCGGGGACGCCGTGCAAGGGTCAGCTCCCAAGCCGGACGCCCCGCAGCCGGTAACCGATACGACCCCGATCTTTCGCAATATTCGCATCAGCAATGTCACGGCGACCTGCGAACGATCGGCGGGCATCATCGAGGGCTTGCCGGAAAGTTCGATTTCGAATGTCGTCCTGGAAAACGTCAGAATCACGGCGGCCACGACTGGCCTGGAGATCGTGGATGCCAAGGGGATTCAACTCAAGGACGTCCGGGTGACGGCCAAGCAAGGTCCTCCGTTCATCGTGAAGAACGCGGAAGTCGAGGGCCTGAAGGCTTCGAAATAGCGGAGTCGAAGCAGGCGTGCCTCCATGGATCGATGCGTGAAGAGGATCGTTTTCCATCTGGTTCCTTGTTGCTTCGCCCTGGTTGCCGGTGCGGCGGATTGCGTCGCTGATGTGCGGCCGGCACCGCACGGTTTTGCCGGCGCGACTCCGTTGCAGTGGTCGGTTCGCATGGCCGATTCCGACGTGGCGCGGCGTGACGACACACTCGCCTGGAAGGAGGGCGGGAGCGCCAAATGGGACTACGCCACGGGGTTATTCACGCTGTCTCTGTTGAAGCTCGCCGAGCACGCGCACGATCCGCGCTACGTCAAGTTTGTCGAGACGACAATCGGTTCGTTCATCGCACCGGACGGCAAGATCCACGGCTACAAACCCGAGGAATACCAACTCGACCACATCAATCCCGGCAAGACGCTGTTGGCGCTCTACGAGTTGACGCGGGAGGAGCGCTACAAGCTGGCGGCCGATTTGTTGCGCAAGCAACTCGACACACAGCCGCGCACGAGCGACGGTGGTTTCTGGCACAAGAAGCGGTACCCACGGCAGATGTGGTTGGACGGCCTCTACATGGCGTCGCCATTTTATGCCCAGTACGCAAAACTCTTCCACGAGCCGGCGGCGTTCGATGATGTTGCGAAACAGATCCGGTTGATGAGCGCGCACACGTACGATCCGGCCACCGGCCTCTTCTATCACGGGTGGGACGAGAGCAAACAGCAGGAATGGGCGAACAAGGCCACCGGCACATCGCCAAACTTTTGGGGTCGCGCGATTGGGTGGTACGGGATGGCGTTGGTGGACGCACTGGATTTTTTCCCAGACGACCATCCGGCGCGGCCGGAGATCATCGCGATACTCCAGAAACTTTGTGCGGGCGTCGTGAAGTATCAAGACCCGCAGACCGGGCTTTGGTATCAGGTCGTGGATCAAGGGGGGCGTCCCGGCAACTACCTCGAAGCCACAGCTTCCAGCATGTTCGTCTACACGATGGCGAAGGGCGTCAACCGGAAATACCTTTCCAGCGACTATAGGGCTGCGGTCCTGAAGGGTTACCGGGGCATTATCGACAAACTCATCAAGGTAGACGACAAAGGACGGGTCTCGTTGACGCAATGTTGTTCGGTGGCTGGTCTTGGTTACGGCCGAGACGGGTCGTATGAGTATTACGTCAAGGAGCCTGTTGTGGACAACGACCTCAAAGGCGTTGGCCCATTCATTTTGGCCGGGATTGAACTGCAGGAAATGCTTGGCCTGCCGTCCTCTACAACGGCGAATTCCACTGCTTCGGTGGTCAATCCACCCGCCGCTCGGGCGAAATAAGCGGGGGCGGCGGAGTAAGCGCCGCGAATCTTCGGCAAATCGCCCCGAATGCTCACATCCGCCAGTTGGTAGCGGGAGTTCTCAGGGTTATTTGCCCGAAAGATGGCCGAAAGATGGCGTGACAAGGGGAGGGGCGTGTGCTAGTTTCGTCCGCAGTCGGCTAGGTTTCACTCCGGTTGAGCCCGCGAACAAATCATTCGTGGGGTTTTCTTGGGAGGGATTGGGGTCGGCTGTAACGCTGTATGTCACGTCGCATACAAAGACTTGGAGTTAGCGCGTCACGAGAGCAATGAGTTGCCGCAAGAACTCTGTTGTTTCTTGGCAGGCGCCCCAGCCCACCAGGGGAGAATCACACGAATGAAGCATCTCTGTCGTACTTTCTTTGTTTTCGCAGCAATGGCCAGCTTTGTTTTGCCTGTCCGCGCCACGGTTTTGGTGAACGACACATGGCAGGACAGCGACCGGACCTATCCAGCCGCGCCAGTTTATTCGGAGGACGGGATCGACGGCGATCATGATGGTGATTTGGAGAGTGCCTGGTTTAATGGAGGCTCGGGCACCTCGGCGACTGCGAGCCCAGGCCACTTGGTCTTTACCATGGGTAGCAGCTCGGGATCTTGGACAACCTATTTCACACCGGAAGCGAATCCAGTTGTTTTGGCCAGTGTCGGAGACCAACTAAAGGTCACGTGGATCTTTACCCCCACCAACGTCAATGCGAACAGCACCAGCCAGGGTTTTCCAGTCGCGGTCGTGGATAGCCCATCGGCCGCACGGCTAACCGGCGATGTCTCGCCGGGCAAGGCGGCATACACTGGTTACGGCGTATACATGAACATGGCCCAGACGCTCGGCAACAGCCACCCTTTCCAACTGGTCAAGAGGGACGGAAGCAATGACGACCTCCTGAGTGCAAGTGGAAATCCCCCATGGATTGCATTGGCTGATGGAGCTACAAGCGGCAACCACGGGTATGACAGCGGCACGCAGTACACTTTCGTAATGACGATTACGCGGAACGCGACCAACGGGTTGGACGTCGTTGCCACCATGATGGGAGGAACCCTCAACAGCACGAACCCGGGAGTCGCGTCGGCATCCTATACGGATACTGCTCCGACCGGTAATAGCTATTCGTTCGACACGTTCGCCTTCCGTCCCAATACGGTGGCGAAGTCGGCTTCCGCATTTGATACCGCCCTCTTCAAAGTTGAATTCATCCCGGGTGCAACGCCGCCCACGATCGACTCCGACCCCGTCGATCAATCTGTTTTGGTGGGTGAGGATGCCACTTTCAATGTCCAAGCCAGCGGAACGCTGCCGTTGTTCTACCAGTGGTATTACAACACCAACTCGGTGATCACCAATGCCATCAGTCCGTCGTTAACCGTCACCAATGCCGAGCTATCATATGCAGGTGGCTACTCGGTGCTCGTGTCCAACGCCTACGGCTCGGTGACGAGCGCGGTGGCTCAATTGACCGTGAATACTCCCGTAGCCCCGTCGATTACCAGCCAACCACAAGATCAACTCAACGTCTTGCCGGGCGGGACAGCCATGTTCTCCGTGGCCGCCAGCGGCAGCGAACCGTTGAGTTACCAGTGGTACTACAACAACAGCACTCTGTTGACCGGCGCCACCGACTCCACACTGACCATCGCCAACGTTCAAATGGCCAATGCCGGCAACTACTCGGTCATCGTCAACAACGTCGCCGGGTCGGCCACCAGTTCCAACGCGATTCTGACCATCGACACCACTCCCGTGGCGCCGTCCTTCGTTACTCAACCGGCTTCGCAGGTGGCGGTGGCCGGCAGCACGGCCAGTTTCGTTGCGGCGGCAGCCGGTACGGCGCCCATCAGCTATCAGTGGAGCAAAAACGGCAATCCGATTCCGGGCGCCGCCTCGTCGACACTGACGCTGACAAACGTTCAGTCCGCTGACGACGGCAGTTACACCGTAACGGCCTCCAACAGCGTCGGGACTGCGACCAGCGATGCCGCCCTGCTGACCGTGACGGCCAGCATTCCGCTGGTCAACACGGAGTATAATCTGGTCGGGTTCGGCCAGGCAACTACGGGTGGCGGGGTGATTCCCGAGACCGACCCCGCCTACGTGAAGGTCTATACCGCTCTGGATCTGGCGAATGCCATTCGTTCGGCAAACAAAACCGCCGGTTCGGTCAAGGTGATCGAGATCATGAACGATCTCAACCTCGGTTGGAATGAAATCGGCGCGGCCGCGCAGGGACTTGATTCAAATCCATTCCGCCCGCCGAGCAACGGGCCGCTCCTGCACCCAGCGCTCCTGACAAACGGCGTCAGCATTATTGACATCAAGAGCAAGAGCGGCTTGACCATCTTTTCCGCGAACGGCGCGACGATCCGGCACGCGAATCTCAACATCAAAGACACGTCCAACATCATCATCCGCAATTTGAAGTTCGACGAACTGTGGGAGTGGGACGAGAACAGCAAGGGTGATTACGATCGCAACGACTGGGATTTCATCACGATCGGCAACGGAGGCGGCACGGTTTCCAACGTTTGGATCGATCACTGCACCTTCACGAAGTCCTACGATGGCGAGGTCGACATGAAAGGCGGCTGCAACCACATCACGTTCTCCTGGTGCAAGTACACCGGTGACGACGGGGCCACCAACATGAATAGTTGGGTTTGGAAGCAGATCGACTATCTGGAACAAAGCCCGTCGAGTTATCCGATGTACAACTTCCTCCGCAGCAACGGGTTCAGCACCACTGACATCGTCACAATCATCCAGGGCCACGACAAGACGCATTTGATGGGCGCAAACCCCATGGATTCGGAGAACGCCAATCTCTCCGCCACCTTCCACCATCAGTGGTGGATGAATCCGTGGGATCGATTGCCCCGGCTGCGCGGCGGCAACGTGCACGATTACAACATCTATGTGGACGATACGGTGGGATTGGCGGCAAGGCGGTTGCGCGATGCGCGGAAGGCCGCCATGCCCATTGCCAACCAGGGCACACTGGAAAACAAGTACAGCTTCAAACCATTCCTCAACGGCACCATCTCCACGGAGGACGGCGCGATCCTTGTCGAAAAATCGGTGTACATCGACTGTCTCACACCTTTGCGCAACAATCAGACCGACCCTTCGAACCCGGCCTACACCGGCAAGATCAAGGCGCTCGACACAATCTATCAAATGGATAGCACGGTGGTTCGCGGTGATAGCACCGACCCCGGCAACCCGCTGGGGCCGTTCCAAGCGGCGATCAAGGACTTTTCCTGGAACCTGCCCGGCAACCAACTGCCGTATACCTACACCATGGATGATCCGGCCCAACTCGAATCCATTGTGACCAGCCCCACGGCCGGCGCGGGCGCCGGCGTGCTCACCTGGGCAAAATCAAACTGGCTGGTGACGGCCTACGCTCCGTCGGCACCCATCATCACCGCCGATCCGCATAGCCAGACGGTTACCAATGGCCAAAGCGCCACATTTACCGTGCTCGCGTTCGGGAGCGCACCGTTGCGATACCAATGGTACTTCAACGCGACCGTCCCGGTGGCCAACGCCACCAACGCGACATTCGTAATCACCAGCGTCCAGGCGCCGGACCTCGGCACGTACTCCGTGGTCGTCAGCAACGGCGCGGGCACCGCCACCAGCGGCTCGGCCACGCTCAGTCTCCCTACGGAGTCAACGCCGTTCCAAGATTGGCAAATCCGGTATTTCGGCTGCACCGATTGCGCGCCGGCGTACGCAACGGCGGACCCTGACGGTGACGGCATGGACAACGAAGCGGAGTTCCTGGCCGGTACCGATCCGACCAAGAGCACCTCGGCGTTGCGGATCACCTCTGCGGTGCAGCAGGGCATGAACATCGTGATCGACTGGACCACAGGGGGTGGGCGGACCAACGTGGTGCAGGCGAGCGCAGGCGATGGGAGCGGCGGCTATTCCACAAACTTCATCGACGTTAGCGGATGGATCGTCATCCCAAGCAACGATGTGGATGTGGCCACCAATTACATCGACGTCGGCGGCGCCACCAACGTGCCCGCCCGCTACTATCGAATTCGGCTTGTTCCATAGAGGCTTGTGGTTTAGAAATCGGAAGCAACGGACAACACGTCCCTAACAAACAAATGACGATACCCATAATGAAAACTCATATGAAACTGACGCGTCGGTTGACACTCATTCTCACGGTTGCGCTCGGGTTGGCCCTGCCCGCGCGCGGCGGGGTTATCCTTGATGACACCTGGGGTGACGGAACGCGCTCCGACCAGAAACCCCCAACCAAGTCGGCTTGGTATTCATCGAAGGGCTCACTGCTGACGGCCACGGCCAACTCCATGACGCTCTCGGTCAGCACGGGCTCGGTCATGGTGATCACATACTTTACCACCAATGACGCGAGTCCCGTGCGCCTGAACGTGGGAGACAAACTTACGGCCAGTTTCACACTGACCCTCAACAAAGTGGCCGCCGAGAACAAATCGACGGGGTTCAGATTGGGGCTGTTCGACTTCGGCGACTCGAAGAATTCGCCCAAGCGCGTGAGTGCGGACAAGTTCAGCACCAGTTCGCAAGGGTTTGGGGTTACCGGGTACGCGCTGTTTCAAAACATGGGGGCAACGTTCCACAAGTCTGCGCCGATGGACATTCGCAAGCGCACGAACTTGAGCTATACGCTTATGTCAACGAGCGATGATTGGACGTCGCTGGGCACCGGCCCTGGCACTACGGATGCCTTTCCCGGCTTTGCCGAGGGGACCCCGTACGTCTTGCAGTTTGCCGTGCAGCGCACAGGAACGAACTCGGTCGCAATCGACGCCACTTGGTCGAACACGGTCAACGGCGCGACTATGACGACTTCAGTGACCGATGGAGTCGCTACCAACTCCAGCTTTGACGGAATCGCGCTCCGGCCATCGGGAATGAGTTCCACGGCTTCGAAGATCATCTTCCACGAAGTGAAGATTGAGCTGACGCCGGCGCCGGCGCCTCCGGTGGCCAGCAAACGGCCGTAGAACCGAAAATCAGCATCTCCATTGGGGCGAAGGACCGCCCCCGCGCGTGGTGCGCGCGTTGCGGACGCGGGGGCGGCGCTGGTTCGCCAGTGGCGTCGCCGGCTCGACGGGTCTCGCACATCCTTCCATGTCATACCCAGCTTGCTCGACTTGGTCCAAGCGATCTGCTAGCCTTGAAGCAGACGATGAACTATCGACAGGAGATTCTGGGCCGGTCGCAGCGCATGGTTGTGAAGCTGGGGACCGGCCTGCTCACCAACTCCGCAGGGGCTTTGGATAAAGCGAAGATCAGCCGGATCTGTGGACAACTTGCAGATCTCAGCCGAAAGAAGACGCAAGTGGTGCTGGTCTCGTCCGGGGCGATTGCCGCGGGCATGGGCCATTTGGGAATGGTCCGGCGGCCCAAGAACCTGCCGGAGCTCCAGGCCGCCGCCGCCATCGGGCAGGGGAAACTGATGTCCATTTACGATGCCATCTTCGGTACGTTCGGCGTTCCTGTCGCCCAGTTGCTTCTGACCCACGATGATCTCAAGAACCGGGACAGACACCTTAACGCCCGCAACACACTCCGGGTCCTGCTGGCGCGCGGGGTCATGCCCATCATAAACGAAAACGACACCGTCGCGGTCGACGAGATCAAGTTTGGCGACAATGACCGCCTGGCGGCGCTGGCGGCAACGCTGATCGACGCCGACCTGCTCGTGATCCTGTCGCACGTCGAAGGCCTGCTCGACGCCGAGTCCAGGGTAATCTCGGTCGTACCCGAAATCACCCGCGAGATCGAGCAACTGGCGGGCGACACGGATCGTGCGACCAGCGTGGGCGGGATGGCATCCAAAGTGGAAGCGGCGAGAATCGTGACCCGGGCGGGCATCCCGATGGTGATCGCCAATGGCGAGCGCGCCGGCGCACTCGTGGATTTGCTCTCGGGCCAAGACATTGGCACGGTGTTTTTGCCCAAGGAAGTGAAGCTGGCCAGCCGGAAGCGCTGGATTGCGTTCTTTCAGCATCCGGCAGGCACGGTCGTGGTGGACGACGGCGCGGTGCAGGCGCTCCGGCAGAACGGCAAGAGCCTGCTGGCCAAGGGCATTGTCTCAACCGATGGAAAATTCGGGAAGGGCGACCTGGTCAGTATCCGCGACAAAGATCGGGTTGAGTTCGCGCGCGGCCTGGCGAAGGTTGGCAGCGCCGAGTTGGGCGCCGGTTCGGGTGTGGTGGTTCACCGTGATGACTTGGTGATCTTGTAGGGGCCGCGTGGTGTCAATCTGAGCGAAACGAGGTCTGGGGAACGCTCCGCGGAACCCGTTGGTGACAAGTGGAAGAATGGACCTGAAACAACAGATGCGATTGCTGGCCGAACGTTCGCGCGAGGCGGCGCGGGCGTTGGCCAAACTGGATGCCGGCGCCAAGAACGCGCTGCTCCGGGCGATGGCGGACGGCATTGAGAGCAATGCCGAGGGCATCAAGTCCGCGAACGCCAAGGACCTCGCCGCGGGCCGCGACGCGAAGCTCTCCCCGGCGATGCTCGACCGTTTAACGCTCACCGAAAAACGCATTGCCGAGATGGCGAGAGGCGTGCGGGCGGTGGCTGAATTGGCCGACCCCGTCGGCAAGACGATCAGCGAGTGGACACAACCGAACGGCATGCGGATTCAGAAGGTGCGCGTACCGCTGGGCGTGATTCTCATCATTTACGAGTCGCGTCCGAACGTGACCGCCGACGCCGCGTGCCTGTGTTTCAAGGCGGGCAATGCCGTCATCTTGCGGGGCGGCTCGGAGGCGATTCGGTCGAACCTCGCCATTGCCGAAGCCATGAGCGTGACGGGCTTGCCGCCGCAGAGCATGACCGTCGTGCCCACGAGCGACCGCGCGGCGGTCGATGAACTCCTGAAGCTCGACGACTCGATCAATCTGTGCATCCCGCGCGGAGGCGAAAGCCTCATCCGGGCGGTCGCGGAGAAATCGCGGATACCTGTCATCAAGCACTACAAGGGCGTCTGCCACGTCTACGTTGACCGCGAAGCCGATCTCGACATGGCGGAGAAGATCGTCATCAATGCCAAGTGCCAGCGCCCCGGCGTCTGCAATGCGGTGGAAACGCTGCTGGTGGACGAGAAGATCGCCGACAAGTTCCTGCCGCGGATCGGCCAGGCGCTGACGGACCGGAAAGTGGAACTGCGCGGCGACGACACAACGCGGCGATTTGTGGGCCAGGCGAAGCCCGCGAGCGAAGACGACTGGTATGCTGAGTACCTCGACTTGATCCTGGCCGTGCGCGTCGTCACCGGGGTGGGGGAAGCCATCGACCACATCACGAAATACGGTTCGGCGCACAGCGACGCCATCGTCACGCGCAACCGGGCGACTGCCGAAAGGTTCCTGCGTGAAGTGGACAGCAGCAGCGTGTTCTGGAACGCGAGCACGCGCTTGGCCGACGGAGGGCAATACGGGTTCGGCGCCGAAATCGGCATTTCCACCGACAAATTTCATGCCCGCGGCCCAATGGGACTGGAGGAGTTGACCAGCTACAAGTTTGTGGTGATTGGCGACGGACAGTTGCGCGAATGATCTCAACTTCTGCTGCCGAGCGTGCGCGGTATGTTCGGGAGAGCTTTCCGGCACACGGGTTGTTCTCCGGCGCGACGTGGCGCATCTCGCCAGAAGCCTTTCCACTTCCCCGGGAACTCGTCGCAAAGCTGGAAGCGCTAGGGCCGATGTTGTTGGCGTTCTACCGGGCCTGCAACGTGATGTACCGGCACAGCCTGCAAGGCACGCTCCCGCACTGGATTGCCGAATACCTCGATGCCGGCAAGCCCCGTGAGTTGATCGAGCTCTCGCGGCTCGGCCGCTTCAAGAGCGATATCCCGCGCGTCATTCGGCCCGACGTAATTCTGACGAATGATCACTTTTTCATCACCGAATTGGATTCCGTGCCCGGCGGTATCGGATTGACGGGGTGGCTCGGCGAGACATACGCGGCACTCGGCGATGGCGTCATCGGTGGCGCGCGGGGGATGCTGGAGGGATTCGACGCGGCGTTTCAGAAGCCGGTGAGCGTCGTCGTGTCGGACGAGGCAGCCACGTATCGTCCCGAGATGGAATGGTTGGGACAGGAACTCGGGTTTCGCGTGATGAAGCCGGAAGAAATGGCGCAGGTGCTGAGCGGGCGAGGCGCCCGGTCTACTGTTTACCGGTTTTTCGAGTTGTTCGATTTGCCGAACGTGCCGAATGCGTCCGCGTTACTGCAAGCCGCGGCCCGGGGCGAGGTGACGGTGACGCCGCCGATCAAGCCGCAACTGGAAGAGAAGATGTTATTTGCCTTTCTGTGGATGGACACACTGAGGTCATTTTGGCGGGAGCAGCTTGGCGATGAGACGCTCGCGGCGTTGCGCGAGGTGGTCCCCTACACATGGATTGTGGACTCGACGCCTTTGCCGCCGCACGCGGTGATTCCCGAACTGAAAATCCACGATTGGCATGAAATGGGAAGGTTTTCGCAGAAGCAGCGCGAACTGGTTCTAAAAATATCGGGGTTTAGCGAACACGCTTGGGGTAGCCGTGGCGTCTACGTCGGCCACGATTTGCCTGCCAGCGGATGGGGCGAAGCCATCCAGCAGGCGCTGGGCGGTTTCGCGACGCACCCGTTCATCCTGCAACGGTTCGAGAAGTCCCGGTCGTTCGATCAGCCGTACTTTGACTTTGAAGCGAACGAGTTACGGTCGTTTCGAGCACGGGTGCGACTGTGCCCGTACTACTTTGTGGTGGAAGACGCCGCTCGTCTCGCCGGGATTCTTGCCACGGTCTGTCCCGCCGATAAGAAGATCCTGCATGGGATGCCGGATGCCGTGATGGCACCCTGCCGTGCGCAGCCGTAGCGCCGCGGGCTGAGTGGAGCCGCCAGAGAGAGCGGCGACGAGGTTATTGTGTCACGCTTGGGCTCTGGCCCTTAACGTCCGAGACTTGGATTTGCGCGGCAGCTTTCAATCCATCCATGTAGTTGTTCAGAGCAGCTTGATGCGCCTGACGGGCGCTGTCGTTCAGTTCAATTCGGATCTGCGCGTCGATCTGCTGCCACGCCGCGTCGCGTTCCGCTGGTGAAGTCGGAAGCGGCCCGTAGCGCTGAATATTTTGTTGGTAGTACTGCTTCACCTGGTCCTCGGTGACGTAGGGAGACAGCCCTCCTGAATGCGCCAACAACGCTTCCTGCGTGAGGAGGCCGGCCGCGTCACGCTTTTCAAAGTCAATGATGGCTTCCAACGAAGCCGGGTTATTGAGGTGCGAGGCCACCAATCCTGAGTTGTCGGTGTCGCGGGCCCGGATGGTTTGCTCGATTCGATCGAGCGCGGCCTGCTGGGCTTCGGTGAGCTTGACGCCTTGTTGTTGGGCCGCCTGAAAAGCCAATTCACGGTCGATAGCCCGATCGAGCAAGTACTTGTACTGCTCCTCCGACATCGAGCGTTCCGCGCTGGCGGGCGCCGAGGGGTCGATGGCTAACAGGTCACGCAGGGTGATGGGCACGCCGTTGACCCGGGCCAGGATCTGGCCGGGATGGAGTTTGATGGCCTTCGCATGCGCCAGTTCGGTCGCCAGTGCCAACCCGTTTGATCGACTGGGATTCGCTTTCAACGCGCGGGTTGAGAGCTCAAATTGAGACTGGGAACCCGATTCCGCCCGGGGATTGGCAGCGGTTGCTGACCGAGCGGCAGCGGCTGAGGAAGCGGCTGTTTCAGCCTGCCGGGTACGCGTTTGTTGCCTATTGAACAAATAGACAGCAAGGATGGCTGCGGCAACCAGCCCCACCACGGCAAGTAAAACGCCCCTGTTTTTCATCTCCATTAAACGGCAGATTCCTCCGCCCCTTGCGGAGCGGAGGAATCGCTCGCGTTTACTATTTACAGCAATGTCTAGCTAGTAGCAACTGCAACTGGTGGCCGTGCTCTCCAGCGAGGCGTCCTCGCGACCGACCAGCACGTCCGGATTCGACTTGTAATACACCCGCACGTCGGCACGGAAGAAGTGGTTGTTGTTGAGTGTCCCCTTCTCGTAGCCCTTGGTGTTCAGCGTATAGCAGAACTGGCCGCACTTGTAGGCCATGATCGTGCCGTCATCTCCCGGGTCACTGGGGTTCTCGTCGAGGTTCTGAACCAAGACCGAGTCGTTGTACGAACCGGCCCGCTCGCTCACATCGAGGATGACCGTGACCGACGACGCCAATGATGCGGTGATGTCCTTCTTCGTGCACAGGTCGACCAGATTCACGCAAACCGGAATCTTGCTGCAAACGCTGAACCGGTTGAGGGCGTCGGCATCCGTCTCAATATTGTCCGGCTTGTTGTCGTCCTGCAACGAGCAGTTGAAGACCACTTGGACACCGGCCAGCACGGTCACCGTGAACGTGCACGTGCTCGTGTTGCCAGCGTCGTCTACTGCGGTGGCAGTGATCGTATGGACGCCGACGCCGAGCTGCGTGCCCGGAGGCGGATCGGTCGTTACGTCAACCTCGTCATCGCAGTTATCGGTGACGTCCGGAACTGGGACCACAGCGTCTTGGACGATTTCGCACTTATCCTGACACTTATCCCACCACCAGCCGCCGAACTTGTTACACGCGCGTCGGAGGAAGCACCCACCCCTACGACCGCAACCGCGGTCGAATGGATCACATGGGTTATGCTGATTGCAGATGGTCACGCAGTTCGTGGCGACCACGACCAGATCTTCACAATCGATCACGGGCGGTTCCACGTCATTGACGACCACCGGGCAGATGCTTTGTGCTGTGTTGCCATTTCCGTCATCGGCAACAACCGTCACTGTGTTGGTGCCACCGGGGAACGTGCCTTGGACCATGCCGTTGCCCAGATCCGTCAACACGATGACGTGATTGTTTGCATCCACCGCGGAAACGCTGACGGACACCGATTCACTGCAGCAATCCGTGGCCGTTGGCTTGATCAAGGTAACGACTGCGGAACACAGACCAGGATCGTTGGGGAACGTCAAGGCCGCGGTGTCGCACGGCTCAATCAGCGGACTGCTATTGTTGTCAAACGCTGGTGCCTGATCGTCCTTGATCGTGACAGTGAACGTGCACGAGGTTGAGTTACCCGACGGATCCGTGACCGTGAGGGTTACCGGGTAATCCTCGGACATGTTACCCGGGTCCAACGGGAAGAAACTGCCGGACGGCGGCGAGTAGCTGTACGTCAACAGAGACGGATCCGTACAATTGTCCGTAGCCACCGGGGGTGGATACGTCACGTACGCACCAGGCGCTCCGCCCGTATGCGCATTGCACTCCTGCACAATGGTGTCGGGGCAGGTGACAACGGGCGGAGTGATATCTTCCAAGCCGACGTTGCCCTTGGCTCGACCTTGAAAAGCGGTCGCGAACGAGCCTGTAAACGTGGAGGCTTCGCTGCTGACGGTGACGCCGATGATGCCGCAGGTGAAGTAGTTGGACAGTGCGCCGCCGGTAACAGCCACGGTAAAGCGCAGATCGTATTGGTCCGTAGCCCCCGACTCCGCATAACCGAAGGCCATTATCGAACCAGCCAACAGCACACCTGAGTATGTATTGGTTACCGTCCCAACCACGCGTTGGACCGTGCCGGAAACGACCAGGTCGTTTCCACCGTTTGCCGGTACTCCGCCGATTAAGGCGCCGGAGTTGTCGACAAGGATGCGAATTGAAACGTCTTTGGTGCCGGTGATCGGGCGGGCCGCCTCGGTGCTGGTGAAGCGCATCGAGGTCGGTGGGGCATCGATGGCGAAAATCTTAGTGCCCGGATCGTACGACACGGCGGTAACAGAGTTGTTCAGATATGCGATTAGCGGATAGGTGGGATTGACGCCTATCAGATCAGCACGTGAACGAGTCGCGATTGACGCTATGGCTGCGACGCCCAAAGCTATGAACACAACACGACACTTCATGGTGAAGCCCTTTCTTTTTGCTGTTTTGGCCTATGTCCTGTCCCTAGCCACCCGTACGACAACTGCGCTTACCTCAGGATCATGCCATCTAGGGCACGCGGGCGTGCTTGTGCCTGCGATGCGTGGCCACGCACATAGCAGCACCAAGCACTAAAAGTAGAAGTGAAGACGGTTCGGGAACGGGAGCATTATCAACGTAACCATGGCCGCCGTTGGTGAAGTCGGACGTCCACGTGTCCGTGAAGGTACTCCCGCCGTCCGGGGAGAGAACGATCCCCCCCGAGGCACCAATGCCGCCAAAGTCGTTGGCGTAGCTCCCACCTGTAACCGTAAAAAGAAACTCAAATACAGCGTCTCCAGTACTCGTGGCGCCGAACGCCGAGCCTTCAAACCCGGTGGTCAAGTTGCCGGTGAGCAGGGTCTCTGCAATCTCGTCGTAGTCGGTGTCCCCTTGAATCGTGACCGTGCCGTTGGTCAACTCTCCGGCACTGGTGATGTACGCTGTCAGATTGTAGCTTGCGGGAAGATCGCCAATCCAGTTCGGTGTGTTACTGAGGTCGATATAAGTATCGGTCGTCCCGATCGCCTCGAACTTGGTAGTGGACGCAGTGTAGTTGACGCCTATATCAATCGCGTAGAAATCCGGATGGTCAGGCAGAACCAAACCTATGGTTGTCGCTTTAGATGGCAAGACAGCCAACGACAACACAGCCGCTACAGTTAGCGCCCGTACAACTCCTCGCGTCTTATGAGATCGCTTCATATTCCCTATACCCTCCTCACACCAACGACAACGTGTGAGATCACAAAACTGCCTCGTCTGCTTCTCCAAACTATGGGCGAAACAATAGCTTGCGTTATGAGAGATTGCAAGACAATTCTCGCGCCCCAGACCATGCACATATCGTGACTCACAACATTATTCCCTCTCGCACAATTCCCACTCTTTGCGGCCCGCCACGACCCGGTCAAGCCGCTCTAGAAGCTCACGTCTTGGTGCACTTCCCAGTGTGGGCGCAAGGTTATTTGGCCGTCCTGTGAAAAGCAAGACAAAACTTACAAAAACTGTCGTTTTTCGAAAAATGCGACGTAGCCCAGTAGAATCAAGGCTTATACGCCGATTGGCAGTCGCCAAAAACCAAAATTTGTCCGGTTACCACCCCCAACCCGCCCCGTCGGTTCTCACTCTTGACGAGGCAAGACCGCTGTTATAGCGTGGCGGGCGTAGGTGCGGGCGTAGCATAGTGGTAATGCGCCAGCCTTCCAAGCTGTTTTTCATCACTTTTCACTTTCTCGCGATTTCATTGGTGATGACGCTAAAACGCCTGATTCTATTGGTCGAAATCAACATTTCCAACTATGCAAAGAGATGCAAGCAAATGCGTCTAATTGAGGAAGAAAGTCACGCAAATTCACGCACGCCGGCAGCAGCTTTTCCCGGTCAGGTTCGATTCGTGCGTGATTTTCAGTCACGCATGATGGCACTTCTTCGACGGTGGTTCTGGCCCTTAGCGAACCAGTGGGAAGCGCAGCACGAGACGGTGGGGCGGTTCTGGTAGATGTGCTGCAACTTGCCGGTGTTGCCGTTGCCGGCTGCCGGTGCGACTACTGAGCGATTTGCTCTGGTGTGATCCGCTGCATTCGACGTCTACGCCTTGGCAACTCGCTGGTGGGCGCGATGCGGAAGCGGTCAAGTGCCGCCTGGATGTCTGCAATAGAAAAGAGGATCGTGCGACCGACACGGCGAAAACCGATGAGACGAGTGGACTGCCACGACGCCAGCGTCCGACGCGAAACGCCGATCGCGCGCGCCGCTTCATCGGGCCTCAGATATAGGCGCGGGAACGATGTCTCGGTCTTCTCGTCATCCGTTGTTGCCGGTTTGTTCATGAGGTTCTGCGAACATTTGCCCCTCGGGCAGCAGCTACGCATTTCTTCCTAATCACGCGAGCGAAAGTAGCACGGCAAAATGCGAAATTCCGGTGGGTGCGGAAGTCGAACATTGCTGGAAGCATCCCCTGGCTTCCGCCTTTGGCTATGCTTGCGTAAATTTCTCCATTTTCTGCTGGACATGATTTTCGATGTCGCCCGGTTCTGTTCTCCGAAGCGAAATGCCCGCGCGTGAAATGTTAGGGGCGAGGCCGGTGGCGCAGCGCGCGCAGTGCAATGTGGAGCGCAGCCCCGCGAGCAATACATTGACGGCGCGCAGCGAGCCATACAATCGTCTGCCGCCGCTTCACGCGCAGTGGATGACTGATCGAATGTCATCATTCGTACCAGAGGTAGCACGATGGCGATGCGCGACCGTGTAGGTGCGACACAAGATATTGAGCAAACGCCGCGAGAATTTCTGCGGACAGTGGGCGGAATAACCGGGTCAGCGAGATAAAATGGCGTGGACAATGCCTGGTTGCGACCGATCCGTGTACAGGGAATGTCCGTGACCACGGACTGTTAGCGGACAGTCTGCTGCGATGGACAGGAAAATGTCGTCTGCGTGGGCGTGGCGAGTCTTTCCAGCGACCAGTACGCGGACACATCCCGGCATTTCACCTGTTCATGCGGTGGCCGGTTGACCGGCAACAGTCGGTTACCTCCGGCTGTCGGTGGCGAGCAGCGCGGGGGCCACCAGCCCAAGCAGCGCGCAGTCACGGACAGCGACGCGTGGTCGGTGCAACTCGGAAGCGCGACAGACGCGGCGGGCGGAACGCAAGATGAGCGTCCGCCCCGCCGGGTCTGCCCGCATTGCATCCGCGAGTGAGCGGTGAAGGTTTGGTCGCTGGCGCGTTCAGCGCGTCGGCAGACTCACCGGTGTCTGGCCATTACTGCTTCATTCGTCGTGACGCAACGGACTCGTCGGTTGGGCGTTTGCCGCCGCACGCGTCGGGCGACGACGGGCGCGCTTCCGTGCGGCGGCCCCGTCGCCCTCGATCCAGCGACTCAGGCATTCGCGCAGGCGCGCCGGGTTGACCGGCACGCCGGCAGCCTTCAGCTCTTCGGCCAGATCGCCGCTGGTCCATCCTTTGGCGTGCAACGCCAGCAACCGCTCGCGCAATGGCTCCAACACGTCGGCGACAGTCTTGCGCTTTCTTGTTGGTCGCCGTTCTGCCAACTGTGTGAGCTTTCGATTGAGCACCGCGTAATCGAGTGACGCGGCCAGCTTCGTGTAGTCAATTGGTGTGGTCATGATTGTTTCCTTGGTTTGATTGGTGATTGTCCCTCGTTCAGTCACGCGGCATCCTGCCGGCAGTCGGGCGGTGTCCGCGCCGACATCCCACAAACATCCGAGCGACATCCGAACAGCATCCGCGCGGCATCCGCTCGTCAGTCCGCGACGCGGCAAGGAGTTGTCCTGTGCGTGGCCCGGCCGGCACCGGCCGAGCAGCTTCCTCATCGTAGCGAGGAGGGGTTGGTGTCATAGCCATTTCTTCGCTTTCACTACCACGATTGGTCCGGTCAGTTCGTTCGCGCTTGCGAACAAGTTGCCCGGTGATCCCGGCTACAGTGCTCGGCATGAGACCCATTGACATCGGTGGCGTTATAGCCCAGCCGAGTTCATTCGTTTGTGTGTCCCATACACAGGCTGAACCGGTGTTCGTGGCAGAGTCCGCACCAATGATGAAACGCCATTGCATCACCGGCATACCAGCACAGAGAACACGCCAGATGGTTCCCGTTTGGGAACAATGCGGCGGCCAGTGATCGCTACCCTGAGTCGCCATGTTCACGGCCAAACCACAGAAGCACCGAGCCGCTGCGACGACTTATTTCGACGAGCATCTGTCGCACAACGACTACTACGCTCAGAACGAGTCCCAAGCCGGCCACTGGATTGGTCAAGGAGCAGAACGGTTGGGGCTGATGCCAGGAGAAGTCGTGACGCGCGATGCGTTTCTCAATCTCTGTGACAACGTGCATCCGGAGACCGAGGAACATCTCACACCGGAACATCGTCGGGACCGGCGGATCTTCTTCGACTTCCAGTGCGCTCCGCCCAAGTCGGTGTCCATTCTGGCCGTCACGATGGACGACCGGCGCATCCTCGAAGCGCACCGGGAAGCATCCGAGTTTGCGCTCCAGGAACTGGAGCAGTATGCCGGCACGCGCATCCGGAAGGGCGGCATTGAGGATCGGGATCGCGTCACTGGCAACTTGGTCGGTGCGACCTTTCTGCACACGTCCTCCCGCGCGCTCGACCCGCAATTGCACACGCACTTCGTTCTGTTCAACTGCACGTGGGACAACGCCGAGCACCGCTGGAAGGCGCTGCAAACCTCCGTCATGTTCGACGCCATTCGGTACGGCACCGCCGTCTATCGCAATGAACTGGCCCGGCGGCTGCGCGAGTTCGGATACTCGCTCCGGCGGACCGGGTCGGCCTTCGAGATCGAGGGTGTATCGCCGGCGCTCATTGACCAGTTCTCGAAACGGTCGCGGGAACGGGATGCTGCCGTGGCTCGCGCGGAACAACGTCTCGGTAGAAGACTCAGCCGCAATGAAATTGCCCATGTCGTTCACCAGACCCGCCCCAAGAAGATTAAGGGCGCGACGGATGAGCAAGTCCGGCAACAGCAACTCGGCGAAATTGGCATTTTTGAGAAGCGGGCGTTACGCAAACTGGTCGAAGCGGCCAATGGTCCGTCCCGCGACCTTGCGCAATCCGTGACCGTTGAGGCTGCTATCGAGCATGGCGTCCAGCACGTTTTCGAGCGCCAGTCGGTTGCGCCGGAACATAAAATTTTGGAAGCGGCTCTGATAAAAAGCGGAGGCCAGCTTGAACTGGCACCGCTCAAAGCACGATTGACTGAACATTCCGAGTTGGTTCACGTCGGCTCAGAGTTTTCCACGCGGGACATTCTCACCAAGGAATTGCATTTGATTCGCACCGTCAACGCCGGCCTCGATGCCGTCGCTCCGATCACTAGCCGGTATGAACCCTCTAGCCGACTCGGTCCCGACCAGCGCAACGCGCTGTCGCATGTGCTCTCCAGCAGTGACCGGTTCACCGGTTTTCGCGGTCTGGCCGGCACCGGCAAGAGTACGGTACTCGGCGAACTGGCCCGCGTGCTCGAACACGAGGGATTCGAGCTGGTATTTTGCGCACCGACCGCTGCTGCCGCCGACACACTGCGTAAAGATAACCTACCGGCTATAACGCTCGCCCGGCTGCTCTTCACCGGAAATACCCAGCGCACGTTATCCCGGCGTAGCGTAATTGTGCTGGATGAAGCCGGCGCCGTTGGCCTCGACGACATGGTGAACCTGTTCAACTTGGCGGAAATCACCGGTGCCCGCGTCGTGCTGTCCGGGGATACCGGCCAGCACGCCTCGGTGGCTCGTGGCGATGCCCTGCGCATCCTCGAACAGCATTCGGGCTACCGGTTCAGCGAATTGACCACAATCCGCCGGCAGAAGCACGCTGCCTTCCGTCAGGTTGTTGAACTGGCTGCTTCCAAACAAACCGACCGGGCATTTGCCAAGCTCGTGGAATTGGGCGCGGTGACGGAAGCGCCCACGGATGACGGACGACTCTACCAGCGGGCGTCTGACGCCTACCTGTCGGCGACGAAGCAGGGCCGGTCAGCGCTGTTGGTGTCGCCCACTTGGGCCGAGATTGAAGCCGTCACCGAGAAGGTGCGTGAGCGCCTGAAAACCGATGGTGTCGTTGGCGGGAATGACGAAACTGTGTCCGTCTTCGACTCCTTCTCGTGGACGGAAGCCCAAAAGAAGAACTCGAACCAGTACGAACCCGGTCAGCGACTGCGGTTCATCTGCAAAACCAAATTGTTCAACCGGGGCGAAACGGTCGAAGTGATCGGCACTATGGAAAGCGGCTTGCGGGTATGTCGTGCCGATGGAACCGAAGTGGATTTCATACCTCACACGGTTGCCTCATCGTTTGACGTGGGTGCCGCGCGGGAACTGCAAGTGGCGGCTGGCGACTGGCTGCTGTTGCAAGCCAATGCTCCCGGCTTCGTGAATGGTGAGCGTGTCGAAGTGCGGGAAATTCATCGCGGTCGGATCGCGCTGGCAGATGGGCGGGAATTACCGGATATGTTCAACGCGTTCACGCATGGTTACGCTGTCACGTCGCACTCGTCGCAGAGCAAGACCGTTGATGATGTGCTCGTGGTTGCCTCGTCACGCTCGTTTGGCGCGGTGAACCGGGAACAGTTTTACGTTTCGATTTCTCGTGGACGCAAAGGCGTTCACGTGTTCACAGACGATGCTGAGTTGCTCGCGCGTCGGGTCGGTGATTCGCACGAACGGAAAGCCGCCATCGAACTCGAAGCTCTGCGCGATGACCTCGCAAAGCTCGGTTTCATCCGAAAAACCCAGCAACAGCAAGAGAACACCGCTCCCTCAGGCGGGGTGCGGCAGGATTTCCGGGCAGCGCGCCCAATGCGGCAGGCGGCGCGGGTGTTCCGCCCGACGCGCCTGTCGCCAGTGCAACGCATCGCGCGGACGGTGGAAGATGTGCGCCGGTGGCTCGACGAGCACTTCGGCGTCGGGCAAGAGAGAACGGTGACGGACACGTTCAAACAGCCGGAGTCGGTCAAACAGACTGAGTCCGTGAAGCCTGTGACGGCAATCAAACGGTCACTTGCGTCCAAGGAAGCAGTCCAGCAAGACGGATCTTTTCGTCGCAAGCTGGGTCGCGGGATCACGCCATCACACGACACAGACCACTCTCACGGAATCCATATATGAAATTTTCCTATCAACAGACATCAACTAAGGAGCGATCCATATCGCTAACGAAAGAGGACTGCTACACATCTTCCGGCAAGTACTGTCCGTGTATTGAGTTCCACCTCAACGAGAAATGCCGGCATGGTTTCCACACCGGCCAGTTGATTCATTACAAGCTCGAACCGAATCCGGATGCCGGTGAGGACAAGAATGCTCCACCGCAAAAGCTCACAATCGCGTTTTCGACTGCCGATGTGGTGATTCTGGGCTGGCGTCTTGGACGGCTAGCCGACCTGCTCCGCGAAAACGACCTCGCCACGGTGCATGTACTGTCCAAACGCTACGCCGATCTCGACCACGGGAGACCCTTCGTCGCTTCTATCATCATCACCCCGATCGGAAGAAGCCAGTCGTAGGGTCGGGCTAGACAAGGCAGCGTGCCGGTACTCACCGAGGATGCCTGAATGGGGCCGCGCTCGTGCGAGCGCGGAAATGAGTACGTGTGTGGGCACCCTCCAATAAATCTTACGCCTGCAATAGGGCCGCGCCCACTTGGGTGCGGATATGGGCAAATGATGATCGGAGAATTCTCGCATACTATCGACGAACTTCAATGGGACCGCGCCAGCACGGGCACGGAGCTTGGGTCGCATCTAATCTGCTGTCAAAGAACCTTACGACAAAGATCAGGTGCCATGCCCTTAACAGCCGTCGGCAAGGCACATCGAGCACCCAAGAGAGCCTAGGGTTTCATGGGTCGCGCTTCCAACAGATAACGGGCGCATCGAGACGAACACTGCTCCTGAGCAGTCGGCTGAGTAGCTGCCCCTCACCCAACCTTCCCAATGCAAACGCACCACTTCTTGTCCAGAATCCTCATGGCGGATGCTCATCCCTTTGCTCTGGCTAGTTCCTACAGTGAATGCAGCTCTATGTCGTCCAATGTTCAAAGAGGATGCAACGACTTTAGCCATAACCTTCCTCCAAGTTAAGTTTGGCTGGGACTGCAAGGCCGAACGCCAAATGTGCGATGTCCACCCGCCGGCGGGTCAGGGCTTCGGCAACTTCCCGGGAAAGCAATTCCGTCATCGGCACGGCTCGCCCCAGCCAGCGGCAGGGAGGGTTTCCTCGGAAACACGCGCCAGGCCTCAGCATGATAAGAGGCCGCTTGAAGACGTTGTCCAAGCCAAAGTCCGGTCCCAATTTGCCATACTTAGTGAAAGACTCCCAATAGCCCTGCGTCGGGTTCTGGGCTGACGGCTGAAAGGTTGAGAGCACAACACTATGTGGCGCATCCGCTGGTTGGTCCAAATCCGCGGCACTCTGCAAAGTAGAATGCAACCGAAACTGTCCCTTTCCGGCTGAGATATCTGCTCCGAAACCCGACTGTGCTAGCTTCTCGATTAACTCCCAGAACATCCCCTTAAACTGCGGTTCAAAGCGCACATAAACGGTCAGATGATCCGTACAATTGTCACTGATCCATTCTTCTTTTGGGAACAGCGACCCGGCGTCACCTGTCGTATTGGTGGCACGGCTGACAGTGTTGCGGAGTTGCGTGTAAGAACGCCAGCCGGTCGACATCACTAGATCATCAACCTGCAGGGGTTCGCCTCGCTGAAGCCGCTGGAATGTCTCTCGCCTAATCCAACGAGCTCGTTTGATGGTCTTGCGCAGTTCGGGGGGCCAGCGCCTTGCTCGCAAGGCTTGTGGTAGGGGCAGAGAGTCTCCGGGGAACGCGTCCGACAAGACAAACGGCGGGCGGGCGGCGGCACATGGGTCGAGAATATCCCGCCTCAGCGTCTCCGCACCGAAGTTGCGAGCGCAAGCCCAACACAACAGCCCCGCCAGTGTGTCTGCCTGCCAGGGCGTCGCCCAGGGAGATTCGGGGACTATTGTGAAGCTAAACAATTCCATCGGCGCGATTATCGCTAAAGCGAGAACGGTTGACCATCGAGGCTTAGGTCTTCGAATATGATCTCGCCGGAGCCTTTGCTGACGCCTGAACCGATGCCGGTCTGCTGCAAGGCACGAAGCCCGTCCTTGATGAATTCCACAAGAGCGTCTCCACCTGACTTGCTCTTGAAAGAACAACTATTGTCGATGTCCCAAATTTGGATACCAACGCGCAGCGAAAACTGTGAACCACTGACAACGCGTTCCACCTTGCGAGGGTGTAAGGCTGTGCCCGTTTTGCGGTCGATGACGTTTTCAGATTTGAATTCAGTCTCGCCACCCCTCAGCACTTGGGAGTCGCGCACGATTATGCGAGTCGGACCGAGATTATGTTGTGGCTTCTTGTGAGGCCCGAAGACCCTACAAATCAAACAATCTTCTTTTCCACAACCACATGGTTCATTGTTGCCCTTTCCGCCAAATTTCCCCTGTGCTCTCTCCAACTCCGAACGCATCTTGCCCTTGAGGGACGACCCGGGAAGGTACGGCTTGAGCGTGATTGGGTGCTTGATGCAGGCCAGGTCCGAGCCGCCAATTTGCAGGAGTTCTTCGCTTCCACCGATGCGGAGACCGCTGACGCAGTGGATTGTCCCGGTGATTTCGCGATGAGCGATCTTTTTCATGTCAGTTAGTTCCTTTCTCGTGGTTGTAACATCTGCGCACCGAAGCCCACCAGCGCCTCGAAGTGGGGCAGGAAGCCCTTCAGGAAATCCTGCTCGGTCTTGACCATCGCGACATTGCGCTGGATGAAATCATGAAACAGCTTTGGAATCTTAGGATTGCTCTTGCCAAACCCGTCGGCCGCAGCGACATCAAGTTTACGGAAGGCCGACTCCTCGGCAGACCAGCTTGAAGACCTTGCCCTGAGCCTCGCCTCAATGGCCCGGCAGTGCTGGAAGAATCGCCGCACTTGATGCATCGTCAGACGAGGGCGTGCCCGATCCATTTCGCGGATGAGACTCATAACCTTTTCTCGTGCGACGTATTCGAGTTTCAAATTGCCCGACTGATCAAGGTATCCACCTTGAAGATAATTGGGCCAAAGTTCATCCAGCAACGGCTCTCGCGGCACATCGTGCGAATGATCAACGCGATGGCCGGCCCCGCCTGCGGAGTTTGGAGGTCTTTGAAGAGGTGCAGCCATTTATTCCTCCTGGGTTGGCGTTCTAGTGGCAGTGAGCGCGTAGCGCAGTATTCCCGGTAAGTATCTTGTCTCCACGCGGTGGGTATCATCGAAATCCTCCACCAAGCTCTCCGCCCATTCTCGGATGGCTGAGCCACGCCTGCAGTTACGTGCGATATGAGCCGCAAGTCTGGAGATTGCAATCGAATCTGGTTGAGCAGCACGGCTCGCCTCGGTCAACTTCAGCCAGGTGTGCAACCAACCTCGCTCGGCGTCGCGATTGGCCACCCAATCAGCAAGGCGCATGGCGCTTTGCAGGATTGCGGCGTGATGTTTCCATTTCCAAATCTCGCCGAAGGCGGCCAACTGATCCTTGGCCGAAACTTCGCCATGCACAATGACTTGTTTAGCTTCGTCCAGAAGTCGGCTGGCTTCTGCCACTGCGTGCTTGATGGGACGCTTGGGTTTCATGATCGCGAGTCCACCACTGATGGACAAACCGAGGTCGCTAAATTCGGCTTGGAATAATTCGTTGACGCGTCCGGCAAAATCCAACATCACATCCCAGGGGCCTACGAGTAACAGATCATCACCGCCGGCAAACACAGTGTAAATCAGACGAAACCGCTGATTGGCGCCGGCTTCCAATTCCTGCTTAAGCCGCCCGGTGAAAAAGCGATCCAGCCTTCCGCTTAGCGAAGCCACCGGCTGTAAACTTGTCGCGTGTTGTAGCAACCGGTTAATCTTCAGCCCCAGCGAATCCGCGTCAGCTTTCAGTACGCCTAAGAGGCAATCTCCACGCGCCTTACGCGCCAAGTCCACGAACATGATTGGTTGCTGATTTTGCACCGGGATATAGCTCATCAGCTGTCGTGGTAGAAAAATGTCCGGCGGACAACCGACAAGGATAACGTCGGGTCGAACCAGATTGGTAACCGTGACTGTTCGACGGGTAAGAGGCACAGTCTCGTCAGAAGATAGCGCCGCTCCCAAGCCGAACAAATCCAACTCATCTTGATCGGGGGAATCCGAGATGGTCAGCCACCGCGCACGTGGCAGCATCTGACCCAATGCGCGGTCTTGTGTGCAACGCCGGCACACGCGTTTGGTTTGGCTTGTTTCTTGGTCATATTCGTCATACTCGGCGGTCTGATGAGCGCAGAGGCTGCAAGGCTGGTCTAACGGCGGCAACACCAATGCGGAAGGGTCCCAACCGTTTGCCGTTATCGCCACAGAAGACCATCCACGTGACTTCGCCTTTTGCAGCATTCCCATCGCTTCGGAGTAAGCGATCACTTCGTCACCCATTTCCGACCATCCCAACGATAACCTCAGTTCACCGCGCAACTGCTGTAGCAACCAGCGGCTCATCGCCTGCTCCGCCACGCGCAGTTTCTGAGATGCCTGATCGACAATCGGCCCGGAGAGAACAAACTTTCCTGCGCCGGACAGGAGCGACCGCACACCGGCTCGCGACCAACCCAGCGCGCTCATCGCTCGCAGCGACGCGGCTTCTGCCAGCAGTTGGATGAAAAACGACCGCGCCCGTAGCCGTCGCGCTTGCCCGCCGCCTTCGTCGGCCACATCAAACAAATACTCCTGAATTCCGGAAATCGCTCCTGCTACTATCATGTTCTCACCTCCGGCATAAACAGACCAAGGCCGAAGTGGGATGAATGTCCAAGACAGATTGGCCCGCACACTGAGTGCGGGAGCTCGATGCGGAAGGCACCGGCTACTCGTTTGCCGCCGTCGTCGTTGGTCTTCCGACGGTTGCGTTTGAACTGAAACAGGCGTAGCTGCTGCCGACCAAGGCGAAAGTTGCCAACAGCATCCACCAATGATTCGATGCGGATAGCTTCCAATGTTATACTCGAAAACCCAGGGTGCGAACGTGCGATTAGCCGCGCCAGTTCCTCGCGCAACACAGTGACGAGGAAAGCTGCTGGGTTGTCCCACAACTCGATCATGTCGCGTTTGGTACCGCGCTTCTTGAGAAAACGCGGCGCAAGGAAAGGCGTGCCACTAATCCAGACGCGCGCCGGCGTGAGTGGCCCAGGCTGGTAATCCTCGCAACAACCTAGGCCAAGCAGCAACGCACGTAGTGGTCCGCAGTTTCTACTCCCTTCTCGGCTCGCCAGATGGCGAAGCCCTTCGATCGAGCTGATTTCGTGTGGCAAGAAGCCCTCGGCGGCGAAGATCGTCAGATGGTCAAGTCGACCGTCCTCATCTTCATCAGTAGGCAGGTAAAAAGCATGGCGATGTCCCTGCAAAGGTTCACCATCGGCATCCTTACCTGAAAAGGTAGCCGAGCGACCCTTCGTTCCATCAGTATTTGGGAACAGTCGCCCGAATAATCCCATCAGCGTTCGCCGCGCAGATTCGGCCACTGGCAACGTTTCTGTCACCGGTGGCAGGACCGTCGAATTCAACGCAAACCGCGCCACCTGCATTCGTGGTTTCCCAGTGATTCCACACTCCTTTCCACTTTCGATTTTCCGATAGCCAAATTCGGTTCCGTCAGAACACGGAGTGTAGTTATCGGTGCCGGCCAAGGCAAGCGCGACGAATAGGCCTTGGCGCATGTGGATGCGTGTGTCGGGCAGTGGATCAGGCCCGACCGCGACCGGGTTCCATCCATCGCTGGCACTAAAAACACGGCAGGCACCGCTTCGCAAGGTGCGGGTGCGAGGGTGGTTTTCAGCCAGCGTTACCGTTTCAGCCGAGCGCGGAAATAAGCAGCACAGGTTTTTCCTCCTTGCGAACAGTCAGCTTCAATGGGGCCGCGCTCACGTGAGCGCGGAAATGCCGCGCAGCCGGTCAGCAGGAGCAGGGAAAATATGAGCTTCAATGGGGCCGCGCTCACGTGAGCGCGGAAATACGCCACTCTAGCAGGCATCATCATCAAATCTTTGGGTTGCTTCAATGGGGCCGCGCTCACGTGAGCCCGGAAATTGGCAAAGTGGACGCGTAGTCCGCCTTGGCCTTTGAAGCTTCAATGGGGCCGCGCTCACGTGAGCGCGGAAATGCGATACGCGCGCGGTGCACAGCAGCGCCTTCGGTCTGCTTCAATGGGGCCGCGCTCACGTGAGCGCGGAAATAAACTTACTGCGGGGGGAATCTCGTTGCTCATGGCGCTTCAATGGGGCCGCGCTCACGTGAGCGCG